>Ga0155970_167_pt1 | contig 57109 bp, 54 predicted proteins | sample RifCSPlowO2_02_FD_107624 | JGI IMG/M metagenome (GOLD analysis project Ga0155970, IMG submission 107624) | Nitrospirae bacterium RIFCSPLOWO2_02_FULL_62_14
AATCTTTCGTTCAATCTGTTCGGCGGGAATTAGTGTGCTCATCGTGCCTCTTTGACCTCGCACTGTGCGAGGTCAATCCTTTCAAGAAACAAGCTGAATAGATATTCGGAGACCTAATCGAAATGGGCACAGTGTAACAAATTTGCCGGCCGGACGCTTATGGGGATGGCTGATGCGTGGAAAGTGGCAGGAACATTTTTCGCCGGCCGAGCCCGCAGGGCGGAGGGTCAGCTCCTGGGATCGGTTTGTCTGGTTTGTTTGGTTTTTCTCGTTTGTTTGGTTTGTCAGGCGAACCCAACGGACCAAACCGGCTAAACAGGCATAACAGACCGAACAGACGAAAAGAGGGTTCTTCTGGTTTATCTGGTTTGCCCGGTTGGCCCGCGCAAGCGAGGTATGATCAACCGCTCGCGGTCTTTACTTCGAGGTGAAGCTCTTTGGGAGGGGTACGGGGTTCCCGTGGAGGGGGTCCGCCCCAGATGAGCACGTCGGGGCACAGATCGGCACCGTTCGGCCAGACCACCGACCCTTCCTCCGCCCGTGCTTCGCGAAAGCGGGCGGGGTCCCGACGAATTGGTTCAAAGATGGGACCGATCAGCAGATCGGCGATGTCCCGCTCAACCACAGACCCGTCCGTCAAAGTCAGACGCAGCCGGAACCCTTCGAGCGGAACCACCTGTTTGATACGCAGCAGTGACATCGATGGACTCACTTTACTCCAATGGGGCGATCGGTTGCAAAGATTCTCCCTTACGTGCCAGGCTCCAGTCCTGTTGTAATTCGCCACGATGTAGTGCGGCCCACTCGAGGACGAGCCCGCGCGCGCGTTGAGGTAGATCGCCCTGATAAATTTTCAGGGTTTCGATGTTGATCAACGCCTCAAACTCCCCATAGGCCGCGTGAAAATGCGGGGGATAGTGATCGTTCACATACATCCGAATCACGATTCCGAAGAACCGACTGATTTCCGGCATGGGCCGGAGTCTAGTGGAATGTGATTCGGAATGCAAAGCAGATGAGTGGCGGGCGCGGGACGCGCGGGAGGGTTCATCTGGTTTCTCTGGTTTGTTTGGTTTGTCTGGTTTGTTTTGTTGGACGGAACAGACTAGACAGACGGAACGGACAGAACAGTCGGAGAAAGAAAAAGGTGTCAGGAACCATTCAGAATCGTGGGAACGGTTCCTGACACCCTCATACACTGACGTGCTGACATGACGACGTTCGGACGTTCCGACGCCGGGCACGTCGAGGACTATTTCACCCGCCTTTGCTAAAGCTTCCAGCCTTCGTAGCCGAGCTACTTCGGCGGAGTAGGCTCCGGCGGGTTTCGGCGAAGCTACCTCATGACGTGGCCGACCGCGTACAGGAGGATCCCCGCGAGAAAGAGGACCTGTTGGGGCCAGCAGACCGCCTTCAGCGGGAGCGAGTGCTCGCGCCCCCCCAGCACAAACGTCCGGAACTGTCCTTTTACATCGTAGATCGATTCTGTCGTGCCGGTCAGTGTCTCCGCCACCAGGGGGAGGAGCCCCATCGTAAACAGCCCGAAGACCGTCGACAGTCCCATGCACAGCACAACCGCATTTTTCAGGCTTTCGTGCACCGCGTCGGGATGTTCCACCACCCACCCGAGCGCGACCACGCTGATCACGATCAGGTAGTTATTTGAGTTATTGAAATATTCCACCGCCTTGAGCAAGTGATCGATGTGTTCCTTGTGCGTCTTGTGCTCGTGGTTGCTCATGCCGGACCCCCTTTGGTGAAGGTGGTAAAGAGCTGTCCCGAACTTCCGCCGCGCAGTCTAGCGACTTTCCACAATAAAAGCGAATGCCGGCAGCCAGGAATGTCTATCTGGTCTATTCGGTCTATCTGGTCTGTCTGGTTTTTTGGTTTATCTGGTTGGTCGGGTTTGTTTGGTCTATCTGGTCGGATCAACAGAGCAACGGACCCAACGGACTAAACCGACCAAACAGGCGGAACGGGCTAAACAGGCATAACAGACCGAACAGACAAGACAGACTAGAAAGACCCGTCGGATCGAGGGACGACAGTCACTGTCCTGCTTACTTTGCCAGAAAAATCACCCCGCCGCCCACTCCGACGTGCATGGTCTATTGCATATGCACATATTGGCGCGACTGGCGGGATGGTTTGTTTGGTTGGTTTGGGACGGACCGAACTGGCCTAACAGGCCCAACTGGCTTAACGGGCTGAACAGACAAGACAGACTGGATAGACAAGGCAGACCGTTTAATCGTGGGTGGTTACCCGTTCTCGTCGGCAGCGAACAGGGCTTTATATTCCTCCGCCACGCCCAACTCTTCGGCCTTGGCCGCCAGGTCTTTGAGTTCGGACTGGTTGGGCCGGCGCACGGCGACGATGTTCCGGGCATCTTGCAGATCGACCGGTCCTCCCGCATAGAGCTTCAAAAGCACCAGCGCGGGCCAATCCACCACCGGAAGCCGGCGTTCCAGCACCGGGATCTTCTTGATCTGTCCGAACACCAGATCGGCCCATCGGGATTGCAGGAGAATCAGTTGGACGGGCACCGTGCGCTTGCCGACGGACAGTTTCAGCCGAAACACACCGCACAGCGGATCATCCGGATCGCCCGGCTGAAAACCGGCCTTGAGATGCGCGGCAAGACGGGCCGGGTCAGCCGTGCCGAGCGCCACCGCCAGATCGATGTCCTGCGTGGCGCGTGCCACCCCCCAGGCCGAGACGGCAAACCCTCCGACCAGGGCGTAGGACTGCACCAGTTTTTTCTTGCGCGCCTCGTCGAGGCGCCGGACGATGTCGATTAACGCTTGCCGGAACACGCGAGCTTGAGTTCGAGGCAGGTGTCGGACAGCTCGAGGGACAGCCGTAGCCGCTGCTCCGGCGTCATCCGCCGAGCCTCCTCAATCTTTCGGCTGGTGAGCCGCCCGCTCAACCGGCTGGGCCGCCGACGGAGCGCGCGGGCTTGAGCTGTCGTATGACGATTCATGGGCGCATTATACACAGATTCAGGCAAAGAAAAAGGTGTCGAGTCTCTTTCCCCTGCTCGAACCCGCAGGGCGGAGGGGCAGCCCGAAAAATGTCTATCTGGTTGATCTGGTTCGTCTGGTTTGTCTAGTTTTTTTGATTTATCTGGTTGGTCGAGTTTGTTTGGTCTATCTGGTCGGATCAACAGAGCAACGGACCCAACGGACGTAACGGACCAAACCGGCTAAACAGGCATAATAGACCGAACAGACAAGACAGACTAGAAAGACCCGCAGATCGACGAGCCAGAGACTGGGAGCAGTTATCGAGAGCGACGTGTCAACGGACCGCGTGGGCTGTCTCGAGGGCGGCCAGGTACCGGTTCAACCGCTGGATCTCCTCGCTCTGCATGTGCAGGAAGGTGACGCTGAAGTCCCACTCCATGGTCCAGCGGACGGCAGCCAACCGGACCTCCACCGGCGCAGGGGAACCCGGGAGATAGAGGCGGAGGGACAGGTAGGTTCCCAGATCCACTCGTGTGTTGCTGGTCACCTTGCAGCCTTCAATCGAGAGGTTGTACACGACCCCGCGGGCTTCTCCCGAATACCCGTCTCGCGCGAAGGCCACCGGGAGGTGTGCTCGAAAGCGCTTGGAATCCAGCTGCTCCATGTGGATCCTGGTGCCCCGCGGGCTACCTCAGGCGGCTTCGGTGCCCTGGGTGTTTTGCTGCAGCCCGTCGATCAGTTGGCCGAGGCGCACTTCGTCGCGGGTTCCGAGGCTGAGGAACTCCACGCCGAAGTCCTCCCCTGCCGTCCAGGTGACCTCGGCCTGGTCCACCGCGATCGGCTGGGGGAGATGCGGCAGGTTCAGACGCAGGGTCAGCACCGTCCCTCGCGCTACCGGCGTCCCGCTTTCAATGGCGCCACCGCTCATTGACAGGTTGAAGAGCCTCCCTTCGCCAACCCCCTGGTTCCCCAGGAACACAACGGGGTACTGTACGAACAGCCGCCGCTCTCTCTGCACTTCCATCGGTACATCCTCCTGGCTGTGAAACTCAGGTGCCGGGAACCATTTCAGAACCGTGGGAACGGTTCCCGATACCCTGGATTGCGAAATTAGCTTGGTCTGGCCTGGTGTGATCGACGCTGCTGGATGCTTTGCAGCAGGGTCTCGATCAGCCGGTTCAGGCGTTCCCGTTCCTGTGGACCCAACTGGAGAAATTGCACCCCAAAATCGTCCCCGCACGTCCAAGTGACCTCGGCCTTGTCCACTTCAATCGGCTGATCCTGGGACGGAATATGTACACGCAGGGTCAGGATCGTTCCACTTTGTACAGGGACCTGGCTCTCAACGGCCCCGCCGCAGGTCGAAAGATTGAAGAGCGTTCCCCTGCTAACCCCTTGATTTCCTTCGATAGAAACAGGGCACTGTACGAATAACCGTCTTTCGCGTCGTACTTCCATTCCCCCTCACCTCCAAGCTGATAGACACCCAAAATAAGAGAGCTATTTCAGCTATGAGCAAGGGCAATGCCAAACTGTGAATAGATTGTGGGCAGGCTGAGGTTTGAACCTACCGACTAGCGCTGAGAGGCTGAGGAGCGCGGAACGATGAAAGAAATGTCTATCTAGTCTGTCTGGTCTATCTGGTTAGATCTTGAGACAGGACAGACTGAATAGACGTGATGACTTGACGACTTTTCGACTTTACGACGCGTGGCGCCGTTATTTCACTTTTGAGAAGTCCGCGTTGAACTCGATCTGCTTGCCGTCCATGAAAAAGACGACGACCTTGGTCTTGGCGTTGGGGTCGAAGCTGTCGTAGGCGAACCGGGCGGTGAAGCGGGTGCGGTAGGCCGAGGCCTTGTCCGGCAATTCGATCTTGCGGCCGCGCTCGGCGGGGCTGACGTCCACCGGCTTGATGGTCTTGGAACCCTGCTGGAAGGCCACCTGCACGCCCTCGGCGAAATATTCATCGTCGCCGCAGAGCTGCACTTCGACTTCCAGGTTGGGCATGCCGAGGTACTTCTGGATCTTGTCGTCCGGCATGCGGACGTCGGTCTTCTGCTTCCTGGACTCCGTGGCCTCCTTGCGGCCGAAGGATTCCAGCCAGTACCGCTTGGTGCGGAGAATGGCGCTGGTGCCGCAGGGCTCTTTTTCGGGATCGGCGCCGACCCGCGTGATCATGGAGGCGTGCTGCAGGACTTTCTTGATCTCTTCGTCCGGCTTGGCGGCGTCCGAGGCCTTCATCATCGGATCGCGTCCGGCGGCGAGGGATTTCTTGGCTTCGTCCATCGTGAGCTTCACGTCAATGGCCCCTGCCGGGTCGGCGGCGCAGGCCACGGCCGCCACGACAGCGAACATTCCCAACCGGACCCGCAGGGCAGGCTGACTCATCACATGCCGCGCGCTCATAGAATCCCCCTTAGAAAGGCAGACAATAATGGGCGGCATTGTAAGGAAACAGCAGGGGCAAAGCAATGATTTGGGGAAGGCGATGGGCTAGAGGCACGCGGCGAGAGGTCAGATGAAGCGGGCCATTGAGATGAAATGCTTTGACGTGGTTCTAAGACGCTTCGGAGCCTTTGGAGCCCCTCGCCTCTTGCCACTCGCCCCTAGCCTACACGTGGAAGGCGGACCAGTTCGGATAGGGTTTCGTGCGGTAGAGGTGCTCCACGTCCACCGGGACGGAGAGGCCGTGCTTCTTGAGCAGCGAGGCGGTCAGGCGCAGCGGGAGGCCGACGGCGGCGGTATAATCACCCTCGATCCGCTCGATGAAGTCGCCGCCGCGGCCCTGGATAGAATAGGCGCCGGCCTTGCCCTCCCACTCGCCGCTCTCCAGGTACGCATTGAGGTCGGCGTCGCTGAACGGCTTCATCCAGACCTGCACGGTCTCCACGGCCACGTCCTGGAGCTTGCGCGCGGGGTCGTAGAGCGCCACGGCGGTGTAGATGCGATGGTCGCGTCCCCGAAGCCGCCGCAACATGGCGTCGGCCTGCGCGCGATCGGCCGCCTTCCCGAGGATGAGTTCCCCCACGGCAATCAGCGTATCGCTGCCCAGCACCAGGCCGTCGTCATACGGCTGCGCGCAGGATTGCGCCTTGCCCAGCGCAAAGGTCCACGCCTGCGCCTCCGGCGGCACCTCGGCATGGATCCATTCGTGAAACTTCGGATCAACGACCTCGAAGGGAACTTGCAGCAGGGCCAGCAGCTCTTTGCGGCGCGGAGAGGTGGATGCGAGGACGAGGGACTTCACGCAGTTTCGAGCGCGGGCGTGGTGCGGTGCGCGGAATCTGTCTGATGCCGGGCCTGCTGCCCGGCCTGATATTCGGAGACCAGGCGCGCGACGTCCTCGCTGCTGGAAGCCCGCACCATGGCGGCACGCATGGCGGCGGCGCTGGGGAAGCCCTTGCAGTACCAGCCCAGGTGCTTGCGCATGCGGGGGAAGCACTGCCGGTCCAACAGCGCCTCGTACTGCCGGGCATGGTCCAGCATCACGCGGAACCGTTCCTCGCGCGACGGCGATTCACGCTCGACCGCGCGCGCGGGATCGCCGACGGCGGCCCGGGCCGCTTCCTTGTGACGGAACAGCCACGGCTCGCCCAACGCCCCGCGGCCCACCAGCACGCCGTGCACGCCGTGCTCACGGACCCGGCGAACGACATCTTCAAGGCTTTGCACGTCGCCGTTGCCGAGCAGGAGCGTGCCGGTTTTTCGGGCGAGCTGCGCGGCGCGTTCGATGGCCGACCAGTCGGCCGCGCCCCGGTACATCTGCTCCAGCGTCCGGCCATGCACGGAAATGACGACCGGCTGCTCGGCCAGGAGATGCTCGATCCAGCGTTCGACGATGATCGTGTCGTAGCCGATACGCGTTTTGACCGAGAGCGGGATCGCCCGGCGCGCAACCGGCGGGTCTGTCTGAACGGGGCGCCGCCGGTTCATGGCCTGGATCAATTCAACGCGCGATTCCTTCAAGCCCGCGCCCGTGAGCGACTGGCCCGCCGCCCAATCGGCGATGCCCTCCCGCGTCGCCCGCATGATCTCGTGCGCCAGGTCGGGCGTGCGAATGAGCCCGGCGCCGGAGCCGGACGAGGCCACGTTGCGCGAGGGGCAGCCCATGTTGATGTCCAACCCGTCGAAGCCCAGTTCGCAGACGACGTGCGCCGCCTGGTAGAAGATGTCCGGGTCCCTGCCGTAGAGCTGGGCCACGACCGGCCGTTCCACTTCGCTATAGATCAGCGACGAGAGGAGATGGGCGGGGCCGCGGCAGACGTCCATCACGCTGGTGAATTCGGTGAAGATGACGTCCGGCCGTCCCTGCACGGCCACCGTGAGGCGGAACGGCGCATCGGTGACGCCGTCCATGGGCGCCAGGCCGATGATCGGGCGAGGAAGTGTATGCCAGAAAAACGCGTGATCAGTAATGAGTGATGCGTGCTCCGGTACCGGATTCTCGCCCTCCCCACAACTCATCACTCGTAACTCATCACTCATAACGCGTTACGCTCCCACCTGTTCACAGGCTGCCTGGTAGCCTTCCCGCAAAGCCTGCGCTTCCCGCACGGCCGTGCCGGATGCGGCCGGCAGCACTTCGCGGACGAACTCGACGAAGCGGGTGATCTTGAGCAGGAAAAAATCGTAGGCCTGATCGTTTGCGCGCGGCTCGCGGAACCAGAACCGGACGAACGCATCCAGTGCGATACCGGCACGATCCAAGTCCCGGCAGGTCTCCGGGAACATCTCGTGCACCGCGCCGCCCCATTCCAGAATCTCGTGCGGCAGGTAATGCTCGACATAGAGCGGCAGCGCCGAGGCATCCCCGCCGAGAACCGGCAACCCGGATGCCGCCCGTCCCGTGACGATCTGCGCGTAGCGGTCGTATTGCTCCACTAGCCTGCCGTCGGCAGGCGTGGAGCACGCGCGACGAGCGGGACGCGCGCGACTTGCGCGAATCGAGTCTCGCCTTTCGCGCCTTTCCCGCCAGTCTCGCGCGACACGGTTACCAAACCGTTCGCAGGCTTGTGCAAATTCCTCCACGATCGTCGGAATCGGCTTGGTGTCCACTTCCAGCGCCACGCCCTTGAGATTGACGAGCCCTCGATGCTCGAGCACCTGCGCCAGCATGTCGGAAAGCACGTCCGGGATCGGCGCGCCGTGCGCGTCGATCCAGAGCGGCGGCTCTCCGTCCGGGCGCGCGCGGGACGGCACGGCCTGATGCAGCGCCAGCCCGGCCATGTGGATCTCGACGACGCGCTCCAATGGAAAGGCTTCCAGGAACCCGGCCAGGAATGCCGCGAGCGGACGCCGGCGCCACTCGCCCGTGTAGCGATAGACGGTCCAGAGATGGCCGATGTCCAAGACGACGCCGCAGGGCGTGCGGTCGGTCACGAGGCGGAAAAACTCCGCCATCGTCAGGTCGCCGAAGCCCACGTAGGTGAGCGGCGGCGTTTCGAGCAGGAACAGCGGGCCCATCCCATCATGGCCATTGCGGCCGGCGCGCGCGCGGAAAGCCCGGTCCAACCGCTGCTGCGCCTGCGCGATGTTCGCCGCCGTCACGTCGGCGCTCGCAGCGGTGAACAATGCCGGCAGATAGGTGCCGAACGCATGGCCGGCCATCTGCTTGGCGGCGCATTCATGGTTCAGCCAATGACTGTCGAGGATGCCGAGCTGTTCGGCGGCCTCGTCGAGCCCGGCGTGAAACGGCGAGAGCGTTTCGGGATCCGGCTGCGTCACCCAGAGCCCTTCGGCGTGATACGAGAGCAGGACGCCGGGCAGTCGCCGGCGCAGTACTTCCAGCGCGGAGGGCGCAGCTTTGAAAATTTCGAGATAGCCGTAGTCCAATCCGCGACGGTTTAATGCCCCGACCAGCTCGAACAGGTCGGGCTGGTAGACGTCCACGGACAGGCCGAGCCCGTGGTGCGGGATGCGGGCGACGCGATCAAGAAACTCTCGTTCAATGGGTGTCATGCTTGTTCGGTCCGTTTAGCCTGTTTTGTCTGTCTCGTCTGGTCAGTCTGTTAAGCCTGTTTAGCCGGTTTGGTCCGTTACGTCCGTTGTTCCGTTGATCCAACCAGACAAACCAGATAAACCAAACAAACCAGACAAACCTTCTTCCCCGTCGCGCTTTTCACGCCTTTCTCGCACGTCTCGCATACGCGACGTTAGTGTACCGACCAGCCCCATGATTAACAAGCCGGCGCGTTCGTTTTGACCGCCCCCCCTCAATGGGGTAAGCTTCTCGCATGAGCCCACCGGTTCCGTTTTCGAAAAGCACGCGCGGCCGCCCGGCGCTGACCAACGAACAGATCCTCGAGCAGGTCCAGACGCTCCTCGACATGCCCGCAGGCGACCTGCAGCAGACCCTGATCCGGGAAATGCTGCTGACCGTGCTGCGTCTGAGGGAGGCGCCCTTCGACACCCTCGATCTGAAAATCCTCAACCGCACGCTGCGCGAGCTGCGGTACGCGTTCAAGGTGTTCGGCCAGTACCGCGACCGCCGGAAGGTCAGCATCTTCGGCTCGGCGCGCACGCAGCCCGGCGAGCCGGACTACCGGCTGGCGGCGCAATTCGGCAGGCGGATCGTCGAGGCCAGCTACATGGTCATCACCGGCGCGGCCGACGGCATCATGGGCGCGGCGCAGGAAGGCGCGGGGCGCGAGCAGAGCTTCGGCGTCAACATCATGCTGCCGTTCGAGCAGGGCGCCAACGCGACGATTGCGGACGATCCGAAGCTGGTCACCTTCAAATATTTCTTCACGCGCAAGCTGATGTTCCTGAAAGAGTCCCAGGCCGTGGCGCTGTTCCCCGGCGGGTTCGGCACCCACGACGAGGGCTTCGAAGTGCTGACGCTCGTGCAGACCGGCAAGGCGCCGCCGCAGCCGATCGTCTGCCTGCATGCGCCGGGCAGCGACTACTGGCACGAGTGGAACCGGTTCGTGACCGGCCAGCTGCTGGCGCGCAAGCTGATCAACGAGGACGACACGGGGCTCTACCGCATCGTGGATTCCGCCGAGGCGGCGGTGGACGAGATCACCGCGTTCTATCGCGTCTACCATTCGCTCCGGTTCGTGGACCGGCGCATGATCCTCCGGCTCAAGCAGCGCCTGTCGGGCGACCACCTGGACACGCTGAACCGGGAGTTCGCCGACCTGCTCGAGACCGGCGCCTTCGAGCAACGGGCGGCCCTGCCCGAGGAAGCGGACGAGCCCGACCTGCAGGACCTCCCGCGCCTGGCGTTTCACTATCACCGCCGCAGTGCCGGCCGCATCCGGCAGCTCATCAACCGGATCAACGGATTCGGCTAGGGCAGCGAGACGCGCGGGAGGGTTTGTCTGGTTTTTCTGGTTGATCTGGTTTGTCTGGTTTGTCAGGCGATGAAACGGATCAAACTGCTCAACCGGCCGAACGCGGGGGAACACAACGGGGACGTTCACAATATGCGGAGCGTTCACTACTGGAGTGGCCCGTTCAACGTGGCGAAGCGTTAAAGGCGACGGGCTTGGAAGCGGCCCGTCGCCTTTCTCTTTTATAAGCTTATGAGAGGCTATTCCCTGCGAGTGCGGCATGGTTTCCGACGACTGCGCGCATGGGACGAGCACCCTTCTGAGGCGTGCGCGTTCTGCGAGCAAGGGAGGAAACCATGCCGCCAGCTCGCTCTTTCCTTCACGCATTGCACGGGAAGGTTGTCTCGTTTGCCTCGTTTGTCTGGTTTGTCAGGCGATGAAACAGAACGAACCGGCCAACGGGCTGAACGCTCCTAACGGACAAAGCAGACCGCACAGACGGGACAGACCAGATAGACATTCCGCCGGTCTCGCGCACGCCGCGTCCCCATCATTTACCCTGTCCGTCGCGGCGTGCTATGCTGCGCCATCCGATGACTCGCCCGCTCACCCAACCACCTGTGACGGTTCCCGACGTCGTGCTCTATCACGCCGAATGCCTCGACGGCTTCGGCGCCGCCTGGGCAATCTGGAAAAAATTTCCCTCGGCCACGTTCACACCGGTGAAGCACGGCCTGCCGCCGCCGTCCGGCCTCGCCGGCAAGAAAATCGTGATTGCGGATTTCAGCTACCCGCGTCCCCTGCTGGAAGCGATGGCGAAAGACGCCGCGAGCCTGCTGGTGCTGGACCATCACGTGACCGCGGAGAAGGCGCTTGCCGGTCTGCCCTACACCCATTTCGATCAGAAAAAATCCGGCGCGGTGCTGGCCTGGGAATGGGCGCACCAGCAGCCGGCGCCGTGGCTGCTGCTCCACGTGCAGGACAAGGACCTCTGGCAGTGGGCGCTGCCGGGCAGCCGCGAGATCAACGCCGCGCTGTCGTCCCATCCCTGCGACTTCCGCCTGTGGAGCACCTTCACGCAGGAGTCGCTGCTCGCGGAAGGCCGGGCGATTTTGCGCTACGAGCACGAGATGGTCGGGAAGCTGGTGAAGGAGACCGTGCTGGTGACGTTCCAGGAGCAGACGGTGCCGGCGGTGCAGAGCGCGATCCTGAACAGCCAGATCGGCGAGCGCCTCTCGCCCCACTATCCCTTCGTCATCATCTGGCACGACCGCGACGGGCGGCGCTATTTCAGTCTGCGCTCCCGCGAAGACGGACCGGACGTCGAAGCCATCGCCAGGCAATACGGCGGCGGCGGCCACACCCATGCGGCGGGATTTTCCGTGCCGCTGGGCGCGGACGGGCCCGGACCGCTGGACCCGCTGATCAAGAAGAAGGCACGGGGCGAGGGGCGAGGGGCGAGAGGGAAGTCACGAAAGCGGCGGTAAGAATTTTTCTTGCCCCTTGCCGTTCGCCTCTAGCCCCTAGCCTATCGATATGATTCCTCTTCACGACGATAACCCGACCGAGATCACGCCGATGGTGACGATCGCGCTGATCGTCCTCTGCTCGCTCGTGTTTCTCTACGAAGTGTCGCTGCCGGAGAAGGTCGGCGAGGCGTTCGTCTTCCAGTACGGCGCGATCCCCGCCTCGATCTTCGGGCACGAGTCGGACCTCCCCGAGGACGCAGTCGGATTTCCCATCACGCTCACGTTGCTCACCAGCATGTTCCTGCACGCCGGCTGGATGCACCTGATCGGCAACATGCTCTACCTCTGGATCTTCGGCAACAATATTGAGGACGTGATGGGCCACGTGAAGTTCGTCATCTTCTACGTCGTCTGCGGCATCTTCGCCGCGATGAGCCACGCGCTGACCGATCCCTCGTCCGCCATACCGATGGTCGGCGCGAGCGGAGCCATTTCGGGCGTCCTCGGCGCCTACCTGCTGCTCTTCCCGCGCGCGCAGGTGCTCGTGGTGATCCCGCTCGGCATCTTCATGCGCACGATGTACGTGCCGGCGGGGTTCGTGCTCGGGTTCTGGTTCGTCCTGCAGCTCCTCAGCGGCGGGATCAGCATGGGCCAGGGCGGCGGAGGCGTGGCGTGGTTCGCGCACGTGGGCGGGTTCGTCGCGGGGATGGCGCTGATCGGGCTGTTCAAGCGGCCGGATGTCCGCTTCTTCGCCCCGGCGCGGCACCGGGGATGGCATAGCTCAGATTGGTGAGCAAACGGCTGACGAAGGGTGAGAGCGGGGTGATAGAGCTGCTCGCTCCCGCACCTTTCAGAGCGACCCTTCCGGGCTCTGCCGGGCGGAAGCCTTCGGAAATTCCCTCGCAGACTCGGTCAGTTTCCGCTTTCCTTCCCGGCAGAGCCTCGGTGGGTACCCCGCTCCTCCGGTGAAGTCCGCTCGCAGCCATACCACCCCTCTTTAAAAACTGGAACGGGAACCGGTCGCTTGTAGACCGGTTCCCGTTCAACGCTTCGCCAAGTTCAGCAGGCTACTTCGGTAGTGAGTGTTTTTCAGATCTTGGATGTCCCCGTTTTCTTTGCCCGAAACTGAGTGGCGGCCGGATGCTGGAGAGCGCGAATCCTTCACCACGCAAGAAATAGGTGCGCGAAGCGGAAAGGTGACGGGTCCATCAGCGGCCTGTCACCTTTCCCCTTTTATAAAGGGGATGTCGCGCTTGAAGCGACTTTGCCGAAGAAGCGGGGCACCCACCGAGGCTTCAGCGAGTAGGAAAGCTGGAACTGACTGAGGCACCGCGATCGCAGATCGCGGCTGAAGGAATTCCAGAAGGTTTCCGCGAGCTGAAGCCCGGAAGGGTCGCTTCGAGAGGCGCGGAAGCGGAGAGCGCGACTTCCCCGTTTAGCCCTTCGCCAGCCGTCATTCCGAGAGGTGCGGAAGCGAGCGGCAGTACCACCCCGCTCCCACCTTTTGTCAGTCCAGAGGAAAAACCTGCTTGCGACAGATGCACAGGCCTCGCAGGCTATCCAGTCTTCATCGGCTACTTCTTGGATCCACGCGACGCTTCGAGCACCGCGCGGGTCTGATCAGCCCGGAACTGTATCACCTTGTCACGAATCTCCGGATAGCGAACGGCCAGGATCTGCGCCGCCAGCAACCCGGCGTTTTCCGCTCCGCCGATCGCCACGGTCGCCACCGGGACGCCTTTCGGCATCTGCACCATCGACAGCAGCGAATCGAGGCCCCTGAGGTTCTCGGTGGGAATCGGCAGGCCGATGACCGGCAGATGCGTCTTCGCCGCCACGGCGCCCGGCAGGGCCGCCGCGCCGCCCGCGCCCGCCACGATGACCTCGATGCCCCGCCCGGCCGCCTGCTCGACATACTGCGCGAGCTGATCCGGCGTCCGGTGGGCCGACAGCACCACCAGCTCGTTCGCGATCCCCAACTGGTCCAGGATCGCGACCGCCTTTTCAAGCACCGGGACATCGGTTTTGCTTCCGCCCACGATTGCCACCATCGGTGCCGTCTTCCCGCGTTCCCCTTCGCGCCGACCCGCCATACTATTCCTCCATACCAAGCTTTGCTTGAGCCGCTGGCTCTTTTTTGCTTGATCGTACTTGCCGCCAGCAGAGAAACCCCTCCAGTGTTTCCGGGAATTCTCGCTTCCGCCCCGGATAAGATCCTTAACCGGAGGCCCCACCTTAAACGTTGTCTCCGCCACGGGTCAAGAACCCAATGATTTGACGCACTTCGGATTATCCCGTATGATAAAAAAAGAAGCTATTCATACGACTACGAGGGACCCGTGCCCTATTCCCCCGAAAGCGTCAAAGCTGCCGTCAAGCGGGTCACCGACTACCCCACCAGCCTCGTCGCCATGCAGGTCGACGATCTGGCCACCTCCACACAATTGCGATCGTGGGAACTGGTGCAGGTTCCGGCCTACCTCCGTCGTTACGGATGGTGGGCGATCCGAATGCTGCTGCTGGGATTTTTTCTGCTCATGTTCGTGCCCTGGACCCAGACCATCAATGTCTCCGGCCAGCTCTCCGCCTACTCGCCCTACGAGCGGCCGCAGGACATCGAGGCGCAGATCCAGGCGCGGTTCAAGAAGTGGCATGTCCTCGAGGGCGTGCGCGTCAAGCAGGGCGAGCTGATTCTCGAACTGGAGGACATCGACCCGAATTTCATGGCGCCGGAACTGCTCTCGCTGCTCGATCAGCAGAAAGTCGCGCTGGAGCAAACCCGCAAGGCGGCGCTGGACCGGGCCGGCCAGCTCGAAAAGCGGATCGGCGAGATGGAAAACCTCGTTAAGGCGGCCGTGCCGTCGGCGGAAGCGCGGGTGAGCGAAGCCGAGAATCGCGTGCGCGCCGCCGAGCAGCGCATCGTGGCCGCCAAGGTCGCCTACGACACTGCCGAGCTGAACGTGGACCGGCACCGGCAGCTTTCGACGCAGGGTCTTGTTTCCCAGCGCGAATTGGAACTGACGATCCAGGCCGCGATCGGCAGCAAGGCCGAACTGAAAGGAGCCGAAGCACAGCTCAAGGAAGCCCAGCAAAACATGAGAGCGCTGAGCTTCGGCCGGGACCAGATCAGCGCCGACGTCGTGCAGCAGCTGCTCAAGGCGGAAGCCATGCGGGCGGAAGCGCTCGCCGCCGCCGCCATGGCCGCCGACCAGCTGGCCTCGATCAGCCTTCGTCTCTCCAACGCCACGCAGCGCCGCCTCTACAGCCGCATCGTCGCTCCCATTGACGGCACGGTCGTGAAAATGGCTGAAGTGGGCGTCGGTGAAACGGTCAAGCCGGGGGAAAAGCTGGTTCGCATCTCGCCGACCAGCGCGGACAAGGCCGTGGAGATGGTGGCCGAAGGCCTCGACGCGCCGCTGCTGAACCCCGGCCGCAAAGTGCGGCTGCTGTTTTACGGCATCCCCGCCATTCCCCTTCCCGCCTGGCCCGAGTTGATGGCCGGCACCTTCGGCGGCGTCATCAAGGTCGTGGACCAGGTGGACGACGGCAAGGGCAATTTCCGTTTCTGGGTCGTGCCCGACCCCGACGACCGCCCGTGGCCGGAACAGTCCCACGTGCGGCAGGGCACCAAGGTGATGGGCTGGGTCATTCTGAACCGTGTCCCCCTGTGGTACGAACTCTGGCGCCGGTTCAACCTGTTCCCGCCGGATTACCAGGAAGGGCCTCCCTCCCTGCTGGATACGCTGCTCCCCAAGGCAGGGCGGGGCGCAAAGTAGCCACGCGCGCGCCCGTCACGCAATCGTATTTTCTCTCGAAGGCGCACCGCCTTCAGACCCTCATCACCATCGTCTTGCTCTTCACTCGTAGAAAGGAGTCTTCCATGGCACGCTTCGTCCTGTTCGCCGTCTTCACCGTCCTGCTGTCGGGCTGGCTGGCCCCGCCGGCTTCCGGCGCCGAGGCCGACGCTCCCAGACAAAAACCCCTGCCGGCGATTCCGCTCAGCCTCAACGAAGTGCTGGCGTGGATCGACCGGTCCCATCCGTTGCTGCAGGGAGCCGGCACGGAGAAAGTGTCGGCCCGCGGCAAAATGCTCCGGGCCCTCGGCGCCTTTGAGCCGACGCTCGTCAACGACATGGAAATGGAGCGGTTTATCTCCAGCACGAGACCGGATAAGGGCACCCAAACCGTCGGGTTCAACGACACCTTTCTGGACCTCCGGCATCAATCCGGCATCAGGGGCTCCGCCGGCATCCGCCAATCCATCGGTACGGCGACAATTCCGGACTTGGGATTCGACAATAACAATCAGCAGGTTCTCCTCGGCGGCTTCATCCCGCTGCTGCGGGGGTTGATGGTCAATCCGGAAAACGCCGAGTTGCAGCGCTCGGGACTGGCCGATCCGCGCGCCGACATCGAGATCGCGCAGACCCGCCAGGATCTGTTTCTGGCCGCGGCCTCGCAATACTGGGAATGGGTGGCCGCCTGGAAGCTGGCGGACGTGCAGCAACGGGCCCTGAAGGTCGCTGAAGACCGGTTCAACCAGATCGAAGGGCGCGCCAAGAAGGGCCTGTCCGCTCCGCTCGACGCGGTCGAAGCCAACCAGGAAGTCCAGCGGCGCAAGGAGATCCTGATCGCCGCGACCCGCGCCGTCGAGCAGGAACAGTACAAGCTCTCGCTCTTCCTCTGGGACAACGGCACGCCGGTATCGCCGGCGGGCGCACGCGTGCCGGACTTCCCGAAAGTCCTGCCGCTCCCTCTGCCCGAGACCGTCAAGGCCGACAAGCTGGCGGCGCGCGCCTCGCGCCCGGAAGTTCTGGCCGTCGGCATCGAGGCCAAGCTGAATAACATCGACTTGGAGCTCGCCAAGAATAATCTATTACCCAGCCTGGACCTTGAGGCGGCTCCTTCTCGAACGCCGGAAAAATTCGTGCTGGGCCTCGGCTACCGGTTCGGGGCCGAGTTCAAGATGCCGTTCCTCCAGCGCAGGGCCCGCGGCGAAGCGCTGGAAGCGCAGGGCAAGGCGGACCGCCTGGTCCTGACGCAGCGGTTCCGCGAACAGCAAGTGCTCGTGGATGTGGACAACGCGCTCTCCGCCGTCGAGCGCGCGAAGCAGCGCATCGACGCGGCCTTTCAGTCCCTGCAGCTCGCCAAGACGCTGGAAGACGGCGAGCGGTTCCGATTCAGCCTCGGCGCCACGAGCGTGTTGTTCGTGAATCTGCGCGAACGTCTCGCGGTGGATTCCGAGAACCAGTGGATCCGGGCCGTCGCCGACTACCAGCGGGCGCTGGCCCAGTATCAATGGGCGACCGGCACCTGGGCCAAAGCGCCGGCGTCGGTGATTCCCGTGACCTACAAACCGGCGTTGAAGTGAGGGTGCAAGTGTGCCTGATTCATGGCGGATACGCGCATGAATCAGGACGGCTGAATAGCTTTTTCCGGAGACCTTTGATACGCTGCGGCCCGTCCAAGGCCGTGCGCGACCTCACAGGGCATCTTCCGCAGCTAAAGGAGCGCTGAGGGCAGCCCCGCATGGCGGGCTGCCTCGCAACGACAGCATGCCCAACGAGAAAACCGAAAGGCGTTTCGCCTCCCAGGGCCTGTTGCGGGCGACCATGACCCGCTTGAGCCTCTTTCTCCAGTTCGAAAAGAAGATCCTGGCGATCATTTTCGCCTACGCGCTCGCCATCGGCGTGTTCGCACTCATCGTACCGCTCACCGTCCAGGAACTGGTCAACACGTTCGCCTACGCCCTGCAGCCGATCATGATCATCACACTGGCCGGCGTGATGGCGATCACCCTGGTGGTGATGGGATCCTTTCGGGTGTTGCAGTCCCGCGCCGTCGAAATCCTCATCCAGCGCCTCTACGCACGGATCGCGCTGGGCCTGACCCGGCAGCTGCCGCGCTTCCGCAACGTGGAGTTCTCCCCCAAATACGCCAACTATTTCATGGAAGCCGAGCTGCTGCCGCGCGCGCTCGTGGCGATGCTGGCCGACATCGTGAACGTCTGCGTCGGCGGCGCGATCGGCATGATGATTCTCGTCATGTATCACCCCTATTTCATCATCTTCAACACCCTGCTGGTCGGCGGCTTCGCGGCGATCATCACGATCCTCGGGCGCGGCGGGCTCAAGATCACCATGGATGTCTCGCGCCACAATTACGCCACGATGAACTGGATCCAGGACATCGCCAACAACCTCCTGCATTTCAAGGCCACCGCGAGCACGCCCCTGCTCATGAAGAAAACCGACGAGCTGGTCCACGCCTACGTGGCGGCCAGAAAGATCCGGTCCGACATCCTGACCGGCACGCAATACAAAGGGTCGGTCATCTGGCAGGCCCTCGGGCACAGCGGCCTGATCGCCACGGCCGGCTGGCTCCTGGCCGCCGGGCAGATTACGCTGGGACAGTTCGTGGCCTCCGAGGTCATCGTCGGCACCCTGCTCCTGAACCTGGACGTGCTGGCACGCCGGATGTACGCCGTGTATTACGTCTTCACCTCCCTGCACGAATTGGATTTCCTTTTTTCGATGCCCAAGGACGAGGAGCAGGGCAAGCTGTCCGTCCCTCTGCCCGATCCGACCGTGCACGGGGTCCGCCTGACCTGCAAGGACGTGTCGTTCGCCTATCCGAATTCCCCGTCGACGTTCCAGCACTTCAACATCGAAGTGGCGCCGGGCGAAAAAATCGCCATCTTCTCCGCCACCAGCACCGGCAAAACCACGCTGGCCCGCGTGCTCGCCGGCCTGTACGCGCCGACGAGCGGCTTGATCCGCTATAACGGCGTGGACCTCCGCGACCTGGACATGGACTCGCTGAACGCCTGCCGCGGATTGATCCTGGATTCGCAGCTCACGCTGTTCGAAAGCACGCTGGAAGAGAACCTCACGATGGGGCGGACGGTCCACTACGAGGACATCCGCTGGGCCCTGCGCTTCGTGGAACTGGAGGATGAGGTGGATGCCATGCCGCTGGGACTGCGGACGCCGGTCACCCTCGACGGCAAGGGGTTCACCACCAGCCAGACGCTCCGCCTGCTGGTCGCGCGGGCGATCGTCGCGCGCCCGCAGATCCTGATCCTCGACGGCACCCTGCACGGCATGCTGCCGGCCATGCGGGAGACGATCCTGCGCCGCCTGTGCAGCAAAGAGGAGCCCTGGTCGGTGATCTTCGTCTCCAACGATCCGTCCCTGACCGCGCACGTGGATCGCCGGGTCATGCTGGAATGAGACGCTCCCTCCGCTTGCACCCCCGCGCCGAACAGGCGGGCCGCTTCTCACGTCAGGGACAATCTGTTAGACTGACAGGGCTCGGCCTTCTTCAAGGGCCGGCCATACCGGAGAACGCATCGTGACGCGTCGCATGATCGGCCTACTGCCGAGGCCGACCTGGAAACAGATCGTCGTCAGCCTCCTGATTGCCGGCCTCGGGCTGCTGGCCTCCCGCGCCCTCAGCCAGGTCAACCAGGACATCACGCTCATGTATGCGGAATACACGCTGGGCGCGACGGAGCTCGCCCATATCTCGGCGGACGTGATCCGGTTCCGGACCACGATCATCCGGGCCCTTGAGGCCCAGACGAGACAGGATTTCGAGCGTATCACGTCGTCCCTGCCGGATCAGCGCGCCCGCATCCAGCACTCCATCGACCGCTACGCCGCCGCCAGCCTGCGGGTCTCCCGGAGCGGACGGAGCGAGGAGGACGACCTTCACGCCGTGAAGGAAAGCCTGGACGCCTATTTCCAGGCCTACAGCAAGACCATGTTGCTGATGACGCAGATGTGGACTGCGGCCACTCCCACGGAAGCCGCTGCGTTGCGGACGCAGGCGGAACACCACGCCGCAGACAACGCGGGGCCGAAGTTGATCCAGGTCAGCCTGGCGCTGGACCGCCTCCTGGAAACCGTCGCCGACGTCGCCAAGGACATGCGGGACGAAGGCACCCAGACCCTGCGTGAGACGAGCAGCACGCTGATCGTCGGCAGCCTTCTGATCGCCGCGTTGAATCTGTTCCTGGGTCGTTCGCCGGAACCGGGGCGACCCGCCGAATCCCCCGTGTCCGGAAGCGGTAATGGAGAAACCGTCCTCACGCCCCGCCGCGTCAAGCAGGAATACGCAGACCCCGCCCTTCGCCAGAACTAAGAACCCCCCGCAGCACAAGCAGTCGAAAGTCGGAAAGTCTATCTGGGTTCTTGTCTATCAAGTCGGAAAGTCCGTCAAGTCATAAAGTCCATATGGCCTGAAGACGTTACGACTTTAAGGACTTGATGACTTTTTGACGCTCGAATCGAAACCGGCGGCCTTTTTCAATATCCTATTTGCAGGGATGGGCGGCCGGTGGAAACGCCCGCACGCAACCGTCTGTCGTCAACGGGAACCGGAACGCGCCGAGCGGCGTGTCGATCAGCAGCGAGACCACAAGGCGATAGGCCACCTCCCCGCGGCGCTCGAGCGCCGTCAGCGTGCGCTGGAGATCGGCCAGCCCGATGGCGACGGACACCGGCACCCGCGCGGTGCCGTGCGGCGCCAGCGCCACCCCGCCCGGCGACGCGCCGGATGTGAACGGCCGTCCCTCGATTTGCAACACGTAGTCGTATTCCTTGACGTTCATCTCGCCGTCGCCTGGATTGAGCAGTTCCACATCGAACCGCAGGGCGATCGTGCGCAGATCGAACCCGACCACGGCCACCGACACCGATCGCACCATGGGCTTGGTGGTGAGGCCTTCCACGGTGCGGCATCCGCCGAGCCCGAACACCGCGACCGCCGCCATCGCGCAGGTCCATCCGGCGGCGGCGGCCCGCCTCACCCGCCTACGCAGGAAGCCACGGCTGTCAGGCCGTGGAGGAATGCGAGCGGGTGTCCGCCAAAGCCTCGCCGTCGCCAAAGCAGCTATGGCGCGTCGGCGACTTGGCGAAGGCGGACATGCTTCGTCGGGTTCCGCCGAAGTCAACAAGGGGACCACGGCTGCCCGGCTTCCGCCGCCGAAGCTGTTTCCGTCTTCGCGAGAGGGTCGAAGCCGCTTCGGCGGAGTCCCTCGGCGGAGTAGGCTCAGACCATGAAGCTTCACGTCCCCGCTCCCTGCCGCGCGGAGCGCTGCAACGTGGCGAATAATTCCTCCTGCTCGCGCTCCGCCAGATTCTTCCACTGCCCGACGGCCAGGCCCTCGATCGTGATGTTCATGATCCGGATGCGGTGGAGCGCCGTCACGCGATAGCCCAGCGTTTCGCACATGCGCCGGATCTGCCGGTTCCGGCCTTCCGTGAGGATGATGCGGAACTCCCGCGGGCCGCGCCGGCTGACCGTGCAGGGCTTCGTCTTTTTGTCCAGAATGACCACTCCGCCGGCCATGCGATCCAGAAAGCTCTGGTCGAACGGCCGGTCCACCTGCACGAGGTATTCCTTCTCGTGACCGTGCTCGGCGCGCAGAACCTGGTTGACGATTTCGCCGTCGTTCGTTAGCAGGATCAACCCGGAGGAATCCTTGTCGAGGCGGCCGATGGGGAAAATCCTCTGCGCGTGACCGATGAAGGCGATGATGTTGTCCGGCACATCCAGCTCGCAGGTGGTCGTGACACCGAGCGGCTTGTGAAACTTGATATAGACCGGCCGGTTGCCCCACGGGATGACTGTGCCGTCGCGGGCCACGGTGTCGCCGGGCACCACCCGGTCGCCCAGCTTGGCGACGCGGCCGTTGATCGTGATGCGCCCCGACTCGATCCATTGGTCGGCTTCGCGCCGCGACCCGATGCCCTGCTGGGTAAAAAATTTGTTGATCCGACACGCGTCAGGCGAAACACGGGCCGCAGGTTTGTCCTGCGACGCCGGACGGGTCTTCTTGATGAGTTTTGGCGACACCATGATTGGAGGAGCGTGAACGCGCGTCGGCGCGATTCGCGGGACGGGCGTGACTTGCGCGACTCGCTTTTCGCGCCACTCGCGCCAGTCTCGCCGGACATCAGCCGGCGTTCATCGTTTTTTCTTGCGCCGGCGGTGGCGCTGCCCTGCGCGGATGCGGCCGAGCATCCGGTAAATCAGCCGCGCGACGGTGAATTGCGGCGCCGCAAAGCCCTCGATGGGCGCAATCTCGCTGATGTCCATGCCGATGATGCCGGGCCCGTTCGCCAGCGCGGTGACGAGCGCCAGCGTATCGTACCAGCCGAGACCACCCGGCTCCGGCGTCCCCAATGCCGGCACTAACGACGCATCGAGCCCGTCGCAATCGAACGTCAGATAGACCGGACGCCCCTTGCAGGCTTTCACGACGGCCGGCACCCATTTGGCCGCCTGCCCCTTGTAGGGCCCGCCGGGATCGCAAATCTGCGCGGCGAAAAAGGTGCTGATGGTCTTGGTATTGCGGATCGTGCTGATTTCCTCCGGCGAAATGGACCGGATGCCGACCTGCACGAGCGGCAGGCCGTCCTGCACGACGCGGGCCATCACGCTCGCGTGGCTGTAGGGATTGTCCTGGTACGCCTTGCGCAGGTCGCCGTGCGCGTCGATCTGCACCACGCACAGATCCGGCCACTGTTTCGCGTGGGCGCGGATCGCGCCGAGGGCGCCGGTGTGCTCGCCGGTGAGCGTGACGACGAGACGGCCCGGCTTCACGTGCGGACGGACGAACGCCTCGATGGCATCCACCGCCGCCTTGTCCACTCTGCCCTTGAGATCGAGCGGCTCGGCGGTCGCCACGCCGCCCCAGTCCCGATAGATTTCCGAGTCGAGCGTTTCGTCATAGAGTTCGACCTGCTGGGAGGCTTCGATGATCGCGGACGGACCCTTGTCGGATCCGAGAATGTAGCTGGAGGTGTGCTCGTAGGGCGCGGGCATCACGTAGACGCCCGCCTGCGCGGGGTTGCACCAGGGCTCGCCGATGCCGAGAAAATTCCGATCCTGGCCGAGCCAGCCGGCCGGCACCGCCATCCCGTACCTCTTGTTTACACTGATGAGCAGATTCGTTCCGGAATCCGATCCTGTAAAACGAATCCGGTCATGCGCGAATTTGGAAACCAGCGGGCAGTTTGAGTGTCCCCATCGGCCGAGCCGGTTCCATCGGGGCCCTCACCCTTACCTCTTGCGCGCGGGAGGAAGATTCTCCAACGGGATGAACACCGCCAGGGCCACGACCGTCGTCCAGCGGTTGGCCTTGCCGATCGCGGACTGGGTGATGTTGAGCGTGCGGACGATCTTGCCGCCCATCTTGAACACCTGCTCGCGCTCTTTCCACGCGATGTTGGAATCGAATTCGATGCCCAGGGTGGTGGCCAGCATCTGCGCGGCCAGGTCTTCCGTGTATTCGCCCGACTCCTCGTCGGTTTCGCCGTAGGCGTGATGCTCGGAGAGATAGCCGTAGGTCCGCCGGTCCGTCGGAATCGCCAGGCCGATGGACGCGGAGATCAGCCGGTTGCGTTCGTTGGTTTCAGACCGGGCCATGACGCAGTGGGTGATTTCACCCGGATTGAGCAATTTCTCGCCGCGGCTTCTCGGAACGATTTTGCAGTTGGGCGGATAAATGGAGGAGACGCTGACCAGGTTGCAGTAGGCGACGCCGGCACTGCGCAGCGCTTCCTCGAATGATGCCAGTTTCTCCCGGTGCACTCCCACGCCCCGGCTCAGGAACATGTGCGTTGGAACCATCGTGCCTCCGTGACTGGTTGCGCTAGTTCTTCTGGTTTATCTGGTTTTTGGGGTTCGTCTCGTTCGAAACCAACCAGACAAACCAGATGCACCAAACAAACCGGGTCTCAGCGAACTCGTTACGGCTCGCAGTTGTATCAAGTTACAGGCAATTCTGCAATATGTGGGCGGAGATTTTTTCAGAAGAGGGACTCCGGCCGGCCCGGTCAGGAATCGAGCACGCCAGGATCTTTCGTGAATGCCGTCACGAGGGGGCTGAGACCGAAGGCCGCCGGGGCTTCTCGCAAGCGAGGCCGACGCAGGCGTACCCGTGCGGTACGTCGAGGAGGCCAAGCGAGAAAAGCCCCGCCGGCCGAGAGGATCGGACGCCGCAGTAGGTATTCATGAATGGTCCTAGCGAAGGTTCAGGATCAACAGTTTCAATTCGGTCATGTCCTCGATCGCGTAGCGCACGCCTTCGCGGCCGAGCCCGGAATCCTTCACGCCGCCGTAGGGCATGTGCTCGGCGCGGAAGGTTGGAATCTCGTTCGCCAGCACCGCGCCCACTTCCAGCTCGCGGTACGCGCGGAAGATCCGGTCGATGTCGCGGGTGAAGACGCCCGCCTGCAATCCAAAGTCGGAATCGTTGAGCGACGCCAGCGCGTCGCCGAACTCCTTGTAGCGCGACACCGTGACCACCGGGCCGAAGACCTCCCGGCACGAGACTTTCATTGCCGGCGTGACGTTGGCCAGCACCGTCGCCTCGACGACGGACCCGGATCGTGTTCCTCCAGTCAGCACGCGCGCGCCCTGCGCCGTCGCCTCCTGGATCCACTGCTCCACCCGTCTGGCCGCCGCCTCGTCGATCAGCGGACCGATGACGGTCGCCTCGTCGGCCGGATCGCCGGTTTTCAGCGCCTTGACGCGCGAGAGGAGCTGGTCGACGAACCGGTCGTAGACCGACTCGTGCGCGAACACCCGCTGGACCGAAATGCAGGCCTGGCCCGAATAGGCGTAGCCGCCGACGGCGCAGCGGGCCGCCGCCAGTTCCAGATCCGCGTCCGGCTCCACGATCATGCCGGCGTTGCCGCCCAGTTCGAGCAGCACGCGCTTCTTGCCGCTTTTGGCTTTCAGCATCCAGCCGACCGCCGCGCTGCCGGTAAAGCTCAGCACCTTGAACCGCCCGTCCGTCACCATCTGCTCGGCCACGGTGTTGTCGCAGGGCACGACGCTCAGCGCGCCGGCCGGCAGTCCCGCTTCCAGGACGATCTCGGCCAGCAACAGCGCCGTGAGCGGCGTCTGCGGCGCCGGCTTGAGCACCATCGGATTGCCGGCGGCGAGACAGGGCGCCACCTTGTGCGCGACCAGATTGAGGGGAAAATTGAACGGCGTGATGCCGAGGACCGGCCCGACCGGAACGCGCCGCAGGAGACTGAGATGCCGTTCCATGCCCGGCGTCAGGTCCATCGGGATCACGTCCCCGCCGATCCGCTTGGCTTCCTCCGCCGCGATCGTGAAGGTCTGCACCGCGCGGCCGACTTCGCGCCGCGCGTCGGTGATCGGCTTGCCGGACTCCGCCGTCATCGTGCGGGCGATGTCGTCCTGACGGGCGTCCAGCCGGCCGGCGATCTTCAGCAGCGCCCCGGCCCGGGCGTGAGCCGGGAGGCCCCGCATGGCGGCAGTCGCCTCGACCGCGCGCGCGGCGGCTTCGTCCGCCTCGGCCTTGCCGGCCAGGCAGACGTCCGCGACGGCGCTCCCATTATAAGGATTGCGGATGGTGGCGGTCGTGGCAGTGTGACGCCACTGGCTGCCGATCAGGAAGGGTCGTGCAGATCCCACTAGAAACGGCCTCTGAAGAGACTCGTTATTCGGCGGGCAGTTCAAGGCCCGGCGCAGGGGCGGACGGGACCGGCTGCTCGACTTCGGCGTTGGCGCGCACGGCTTTCTCGATCAACTGCTCCGTGCCCCAATCGCGGATGGCGTCCAGCGTGAAGGCTTCATAGGTCGAGACGCCGTGACAGGCTGGGCAATCCGGCATCGGGACCTTCCGCTTGAAGACCTCGCCCAGGCACGCTATGCAGACCATGAGGTCCGGCTCATCCACTTCGCATTCAACCGTCCAAAATGTTTGTCTCTCCGACATGGTGTCCTGTCCTTTGTGTGAACGATGTCCGCTCCAAGAATAGGCTTCCCGGAGACGGAATTCAACCCTTGTTCTTGGTCTCCGATAATTTCAGCAACCGGTCGATCTCTTTTTCAAACACCTCGGCCGGAAACGCGCCGGGCAGGCCGATGGGCTTGTCCTTCCCCGCCCGATCGGTTTGCAGCAGGACGAAGCCGGGCGTGCCGACGAATCCGACTCTGAGTCCGTCCTCCTTGTCCTGCAGAATCGCCTTCCGGTGCGGCGCGTCGCGCAGGCACGCCGCGAACGCCGGCTGGTTCAACCCGATCGCCTTGACGTACGCCTGCAGCCGGTCGATGTCGATGGCGCCGTCGAACAGGCGGTCGTGCATGTCCCAATAGCGCCCCTGATCGCCCGCGCACCGCGCGGCGATCGCCGCCGTCATGGCCGGCCCCTCGGGATCGCGCGGGAAATCGCGGTACAGGAGCCGGACCTTGCCGGTGGCCACATATTTTGCCTGGAGGCGCGGCCACGTCTCCCGGAAAAATTTCACGCAGTAGCCGCAGGTGAAATCGGAATACTCGATCATCGTGACCGGCGCGCCGGGATTGCCGCGCGTGCGGCCGTCGGGCTGCCAGAGGCGGTCCGTCGACGGCTCGGGCCGGCCGACCGCCGCCGCGGTCTCCATCACCGGCGTCTCGCGTTTGAGCAACGCAAAGCCCGCAACCGCCACGAGGCCGAGCACCAGGACGGTCCCGGCCACAAGCGGCGCGAGACGAAACGATGAGGGGGAGGTTTCCATGCCGGATGTCCTGGAGGTGACGCGCGGGCGACGGGAGAGCGTTCAGGAAGACTGGCGTTTCTTGCCGGCTCGCTCCAGCAGGCCCATCATCAGGAGCGGCCAGACCACGGTGGCATCGCTGAGCACTTCGGCAAACCGGCCGCCTTCCTCCGCCGGTATGAATTTGCCCCAGGAGATGCCTTCCTTGTAGGTGCAGCCGCTGAGCCCGCCCCAATAGTCCGGCTCCGGGCAGATGCGCACGCAGTATTGAAACCGCGGCGGCTTCACGTCGAGCCCCAGCCGGAGATTCCCGATCTCCACGTACGGCGCCACCTGCTGCGCCCAGTTGCGCGGCACGCCGCCGCCGATCGTGAAGATGCCCAGCTTTTTCGCGGAGAGCAATTTTTCCGTGTAGCTGTTCAGGTCCAGGTACGGATTAAAGGTCGGGCGATAATTATACAGCGCGCGCAGCACGCCACGGTCGCCGCCCTTGCCTTCGCTGCGGGCCTGGTCGAGGTTCTGCCGCATGGCCCACGTCGCTACGTCGAGGCCCATCTCGGAGTCGGTGAAGGCCGGGATATAGACCGGAACGTTTTTCTGATACGCGCTTTTGAGAATGCCGACGCCTTCGTGTTCGTCCACGAGCGTTTTGCCGACCTCGCGCGTCAGCAGCTCCGACGACATCGGCTGATCGACATTGATCCGCTTCAGCGTCTGCGCGACGACGTGCTCGACGTAATTCAGGTTCGCTTCCATCTCGAGCGTGTCGTAGACGCGGTTGTACCCCTTCTGGAACAGCTCCTCGTCGCTGACGCCCGGATCGTGGCGGTAATGCGTCTTGCCGACCGATTCGCTGAGCCCGTGCGCGATCAACGCGCCGGTGGACACGATGACGTTCACCATGCCGCGGTCGATCATCGTCGAAATGATCCGCCCCATCTTGGCGATCGTCATGGCGCCGGACAGCGTCATGACGACGGTGCAGTCCGGATCCTCGATCATCGCGCTGAGGACCTCGTAGGCTTCGCCCAGACGGCGACCGCCGAACGCGGTCTTCCTCATCGCGCCGAGGAGATCGGAAAAGGTTTTGATGTTGTCGGGATTGAGCGGCTCGAGGGCTTCCAGCCCATCCTCGGCGCCGTCATGAAACTCGCGTGGTTGCATCACCCACCGATGTTGAACTTGTTTGACGAACCGGTGTCACATTTATACACAACCGGTGAAGACGCGTCAATCGGAGGAAGGGCGCACTGGCGCGCGGGGACATCGGGGGAAGATCAGTTGAGGGTGAGCAGGCGCTCGCCCTCACGGTCGAGCAGCTTGAAGAACGCCTCCAGGACTTGCGGGTCGAAATGCTGGCCGGACTTGGACGCCATCTCTTCGCGCGTCCGGTCGATGGGCCAGGCTTCCTTGTAGGGACGCTTGTGCGTCAGGGCATCGAACACGTCCGCCACCGACACGATGCGCCCGGCCAGCGGGATCTCCTCCTTCTTGAGCTTCAGGTACCCGGACCCGTCCCAGCGCTCGTGATGCGTCAGCGCGATGGTCTCGGCCAGCTGGAGCAGCGGCGACCGGCTGCCCATCAGCGTTTTGGATCCGATGGTGACATGTTCCTTCATCGCCTCGAACTCCTCGGCCGTGAGCTTGGCCGGCTTGAGGAGGATTCTGTCCGCGATGCCGATCTTGCCGATGTCGTGCAGGGGCGCCGCGCGCCGCATCAATTCAAGCTGGGCCATCGTCCAGCCCATGATCTCGGCGACCAGCGCGGCGGAACGGCCGATCCGACGGGTGTGCTGGCCGGTCTCGTCATCGCGGTACTCAGCGGCCCGCCCGAGCCGTTCCAGGATTTCCTCCTGCGCGAGGTCCAGCTCCTGGGTGCGCTGGCGCACCATGACCTCCAGCCGCTCGTTCTGGTGCTCGAGCTGGTTGTACAGGACTCGCGTGGTCAGGAGGTTGCGGACGCGCAACAGGACTTCCGTCTTGTCGATCGGCTTGGACAGGAAGTCCTTGGCGCCCGCCGAGAGGACATTGTGCTTGATCTCCGGAGCCATTTCGGAGGTGATGACCAGGATCGGAAAGTAGGATTCGGCCGGGACCCTGGGAACGACCTGCCGGATCACCTCCAGGCCGTTCATGTTGGGCATGTTGAAATCCAGCACGAGAATGTCGGGCTTGTATTCGATGAAGAGGGGCAGAACCCGCCGGGGGTCCGTCGTGCTGCTGATCTGGCTGAAGCCGCCTTTGTTCAGGACCGCTTCCAGCAACTCGATGTTGTATTGCTCGTCGTCGACGAGCAGGAACTTGGCGTTCTTCAGCAGGCTGTCATCCATGCTCACGATTCCTGTGCCGGACCATCGAGCGGGACAGCGGGAAAAGAACACTGCCCTCATTCGTTCCCGAAGGCGAGGTGGATGGGAGGGGCTCGACGATCCGCTACTTGATCACCTTGGCAATGGCCTCTCGGAGACTGCTTTTCGTGACCGGCTTGCCGATGATCAGATCAACCTCCACGTTGGCCTGCTCCTCCTCGCTCGATACCATCTGCCAGTTTCCGGTCAGCATGATCATCGGCGTGGCCGGAGAGACCTGCTTGATCGCCGCGGCCAGCTGGTTGCCGTTCATTTCAGGCATCCCCTGGTCGGTGACGATCAGATCAAACCGGCCCTTGCGGAATTTCTCGAACGCCTCGCGGCCGTTCTTCGCGGTTTCCACATCATGCTGCTCGGAGCGCAGACACTCTTCCGTGACCATGAGCGTCATCGGATCGTCGTCCACGGCGAGGACGCGCAGTTTGCGTGATGGTTTTGACGTGTCCACGGCGAGTACTGTTTCCTGCTTCTGCTCTCCCTCGAGGGGGAATCCGATCGCGAACGTGGTTCCCTTGCCGGGCTCGCTCTGAATGTCGATCGTGCCCTTATGGCGGCGGATTATACCATAGACCATCGCCAATCCCAGTCCGGTTCCGCGATCCCCCTTGGTGGAAAAAAACGGCTCCAGGCAGCGTTGACGGACTTCCTCGGTCATGCCCGTCCCCGTGTCGGTGACCTCGAGCAGGATCTGGCTGCTCTTCACCGAGGTTCCCAGGGTGATGGTTCCCCCCTGGGGCATGGCATCGACGGCGTTGAAGATGAGGTTCGTCAACACCTCGCGCACTTCGGATTCATTGCCGGACACGGGCGGCACCTTTCCCAGATTGCACGTGACGAAGATGGTGGCGCCGTTTGCCAGGGCCTGATTCTTCCATTTGGGCTGGGTCAGGTTGACGGATTGTTCCACCAGCTTGCCGAGATCGAACGGGAGGAAGGTTTCCTGCTTGTCCCGGGAGCGATAGAACTCCCGCAGACGGCTCACCACGTGGGCGGCATCCTTGCCGGCCGTGTGGATAATCTGGAGATACTTGAGGACTTTTTCCCGGTCGTCCAGTTGCGCGTGATCCTCGAGCAGGATCGAGCTGAACCCGAGGACGGGCGAGAGCGCGTTGTTGAAGTCGTGTGCGACCCCGCTGGCCATCTGCCCGAGGGCGCGCAGACGCTCCTGCTGGACGATTTGTTTCTGCATGGACGCGAGTTCATCCAGCGCTTCCTTGAGCTGCCGGTTGCTGTCCTGCAGGGAGGCCTCCGCCTTCTTGCGCTCGGCGGTCTCGTAGGCGTTCGAGAGGGCCACGGCCACCTGGTTGGCGAGCTGGCGGGCCTGGGACACGTCGTCGGGCCCCAGGGCGGGCTGCTTGCGGTAGCCCAGCGCGATGAGGCCGGGCACCCCCTGCGTCAGGCTGATCGGCAGGACCAGGCAGAACTTGATCCCCAGAAACGCCAGCGGCTTGAGGGAAGGGGCGACGCCTTCATCAAGCGCCACGATCTGATCCGCCTTTATCCCGAGCGCTTTGATCTCCTGATCCGTCAGCGCCACCTGTTTCGGTTCCACGCTGCTGTTGGACGTGCCGTCCCACAGGTACACGGTCGCCCGGTTGTCCGTCTTGGACTCGCGCAGGGTCACGTTGACGCTGTCGCAGGGCAACACTTCGCGCATGCGGGTGAGCACCGTGTTCACGATTTTCCCCACGTCCAGCACCGACAGGATGTTCCGGTCGATTTCGGACATGGCGGCCAGAGCCTGGAACTGCCGGCCCAGCTGGCTGGCCATGGCGTTGAAGGATCCCGCCACTTCCTCGAATTCGTCCTTGCTGGAGACCTCGACGCGGCTTTTGAAATCCTTCATGGCGATGCGGCGGGTGCCTTCCCGGATCTTCTCCAGCGGCCCCAGGCTCTTCCGGATCTGATTGATGCTCAACAGGACGACCACCGACAGGGAGATCAACATGATGAGCGTAAAATCGGTTTTGAAACCGGCCTGCAGAGCCAGCGCATCCGCTCTGGATTCGCTCAGCACGATAGTTATATGCGGCATCGAGAACGTGAATTTGAGCGGTATGGCCCAGAAGTTCGCAATGTAGCCTGTTCCGCCCTGGGTCCATTCGAAATGCCCGATGGCGGATCCGGCCTGGAGGAGGGCCGGCTTGAGCGGAGCAGGGGGAGGACCGGGAACCGTGCATCTGATCGGCGTGAACACATGATCAAAGATGCAGACTTCCCACCCGACAGACATGAATTCCTTGGTGATGATCCTCCAGAGGTAATCGCCGTTGAGTTCTCCTATGAGGATCCCCCCCGTCGGCTGTTCGGGATCCAGGAGCCGGGACATCAACAGTCGCACGTGTGCCTCGTGATCAGCCTGGGTACTGAGCACAGTTTTACCGGCAAATATGTGCTGCTTCTCTTCATGAGTGAAGGTCGGGGGTTGGGTCAACTGTCCGTGCACGGTCGTCATCTGCCCGTCATCGGCGAGGATCGCCAGGCCAAGGAATCGTTGCTGGGGAACGGGGTCGCCTAATTCCTGGGCGATGTTTTTGGACGGCACAAAGGGGCCGATTTTCAGATCCCCTGCAATCCCGTACAGCCTGGAATCGTAGAACGTCAGACGTTCGAACACGGCCATGCCGAGGGATTTGACCGACTGTTGAAGGCGTAACTGGGTCTGCCCCAAGAGATGCGAGGTCACCTGGTCGAACGAGAGAATGGCCTGGATAGTGAGGGGAAGGAGCGTGCAGACGCCGAACAGGGCGAAAATCCGCAGCGCCACACGACTCCGGAAGATTGACGAATCGAGCTTCATCGTACCGGCTGAATTAAAAATTCTGGGCCAGGCCTACGAAAGCGCCGTCACTGGCGCGGATGACGTCATCCCAACTCTTCTTGGCGGTCAGAGGCTCCACGCTTTCTCCGTCCGCTCCCATGCTGTAGAGATCGTAGTCCGAGTTGATCGGATGTAAAAAGCGATCTTTCCGCGGCTTCGCGCCGCCGCCGCCACCGCCGCCGCCGCCGCCACCGCCGCCATTAGCCGGAGGAGGAGTAGGAGGCGTAGGAGGAGTGGGAGGCGGAGAAGGCGGGACAGCCCAGGCTTCACTCGCAAACCAACTACCGCTCCAAAACCCCTGCTCACGACCGGCTGCGGCTGCGACCAGGCCTGAAGACCCGCCGCGGCGTGCGTAGTACGCGCCGCCGCCCCCATCGTTGCTCGCGAAAGTTGATCCCGCGATCAATAAATATTGGTACTGGTTCCCCCAGGGATCCAGGAGGTTGTTAAAGGAGCGCCCCAGAACGAGCAAGCTGTCGGGGTATTTTTCATGCTCAACAACATAGACTTGAATCTCTCTCTCAAAGTATCGGATTTCAGCGATGCACCTCGCGATCCTCGCCTTTTCGATATAGCCTTCATACCTCGGAATAGCAAAGCTCGCCAGCAACCCGATGATGGCCACGATCATCATGAGTTCGATGAGCGTGTACCCTTTGGATGACCTGAGAACGGACATCGTCTGTACCCTCTTCATGGCTTCTGTTTCCTGTGTTGCAGCCGGCTCTCCATGCGCTAGGATTTTGGGGCGAAGTAGGCCAACTGTCCGTTCAGCCCCTCGACCCGGAACTCCACGCGCTCCAAAGCCTTTTTGACTTCCGCCGAGGCGCCGGAGCTCACGGCCTGCTTCAATTGAGCGGTATTCTCCTTCAGTTGCTGTGCCTGGTCTTCCAGACCCCGAATCCTGGTTTCCAGGGCCACGATCATCTCGTTGAGGGCTCCCGCGTCCGTCTGGAGATAATCGTGCTTGCGGATGTTGGCCCGGATGGAAAAGTTTCCGCCGGCCAGCGCTTTGAACACCATCCGAAACCGGTAGAGCGGCCCGGCGATTCTGTGCGAGACAAACAGGGAGTGGACCGTGAGAAGCAGAAAGACCGCCCCCAACGGCAGCCACAACTGTTCGTTGAAAAACAGGAGCACATCCGCCGCTTCCCGTTTTTCGATATACGACGCCGCCGGGTTATCGAGTTGAAGCATGAGGGGCAGCAGCATGGCGACCATAAACACGAGCAGCACTAATCCGAAATGAACCGCACTGATCGCGATGAGGCGGTATTGAAAGCGGTCTACGATAAGACGTCGCCTCTGGAAAAAAGTGGAAGTCATGAGTCACGACCTTTCTTCGTCCATCTGAGATGTTCCTGGTTCTTGAAGGTGATCGTCTCCACTGGTTCCGGCTCGTAGTAAAAGGACAGTTCGTATTCCAGCTTGTCCGCTTTCATATACCGGATCGTAAACAGCGTCTTCGTGCTCGCGCCGTCCTTTGCACCGTCTTCGACGGGGGAGGATTGGACTTCGGCAACGATATAGGCTTCACCATCATAGCCGCCCGTTCCAAAGGCGACGTTGCGCTCGACGAACAGTATATACCGGTCCTCATATCCCGGCGTATTGGTTCTCCACATTCCGATCAGGTTTGAAGGCACCTGGTTGGATCGCGGGGGGTTGTGCAGGAGCGGAGTGAGAACCGCAAGGAAAATCACGACGTACGGCAAATACAGCCTGACCTTCGGCGGTAACGTCCATTTTTTTTTCGCCGGAGCGGCCTTCCCCCGCTTGCGCGATCGCCTGGCGACGGGAGGCTGGCTCTTCGAAGGATCGCGCAGGTCTTCCGGTAGTTCCCTGCCGCCACCGGCTGCCTTCATACGCTCCAGGAGAAGCTTGAGCTGATCTTCAACAGTGGCCATCAAATCTCCGGAGCCGCAACGCGATATCCTGTATAGGTTTCGGAACCTCGTAGAAACAAGGGCACAATAGTACCATAAGTCTGGGTTTCGACAAGCGCCAATAACTAAGGGATTTCAATGAGATAAACCGTCCGTCTTCCTTAGGAATACAATCTGTTGGGGAATGTCTATTTCGGAGTCCGACAGGATGCGGCAGGTCCGGCGGCTGTGAATCGGCTTGTACGGGGGAATGTCAGCGGAGAGCGGCGAACCGGTCGATGCGAAAACGACGCGCACAGTCTGACAGCAGCGCCGCTTGAGGCTCGCGCGCAAGCGTGCGCTGCCATTCGGCCTGCAATCCGTCGGCGTCCGGCACGACGCCGGCCATGTTCAGCAGGCGCACGGCGCCGCCCATGTAATCCTGGCCGGTGGCGGCAAGCACGGCTCCCATCACTTGGTCGGGAATACGCTTCAGCTTGCGGTCCTCGACATAGTTTTGCCATTCCTTCCGGCAGGCCTCCGCGCTCTGCGGCAGCTGCTGCCTGCGCCAGGCGAGGTTGCGTTCGGCATCCTTGAGATCAACCAGAATGCCTTCGCTGATCCCGGCCGTCGGGATTGCCACCAGCATGCGGACGACCACCTTGCCGGCAACGAGCGCCGTGGAATCGCCGTCGCGGACGATCAGGCCTGAACAGCCGGCGGCCGTGCCGCAGAGGCTTAGAACAATCAGGACTCGCATGGTGGATTGCATATGCTCACTCTATAAGCGGTACAGGCATCAGCGGTAGGGCCGATTGGCTGGAAGATCCCGCTTTGTTGGCCCTACTGCTTTCATCCTGCTCGTAAACCGGAACTGCCAGGGGTCTTGGAATCTCTTAATTTTCTCGCAGTTGACTGATTCCTCGCTTTCTCCTGCGACTTCCACATCAAGTGGAGTGGACGGTGCTAAGCTTGAAGGTCAGCTATGGTGCGACTCTGGACATGGTTCGCCTCGTTTGTCATGCCTGATGGCGTGCTGGTGCTCGCGGCGGTGGGATTTCTTCGCCCGGGAGGATTGCCGAACTGGGCGCTGCCGCTTGAACAGGCTTTTGCCTACCTGGTTCTGGTGACCGGCGTCCTGCTCGGCCTGTATATTCGCCACACCCGCATCCTGCTTGCCCTGTTGCTCCTGGCCCTGGCCGACAGGGCCCTGCTCAACCTGTCCGGCGTGGAGGCCGCATCGGCAGGCATCGACCGGATCGTGTTCAACGCGGTCGCGCTGTTGCTGCCGCTCAATCTGCTGGCACTCGCATTGATCACCGAGCGCCAAATCCTGATCAGCCGCGAAATGATCCGGCTCATCCTGATCGTCGTGCAGGCATTTCTCGTAGGCTGGATCTGTCTTCCCGACAACGCGGCGGTGGCGGCGGCCCTGGAATCTCCCTTCGTCGACCTCCGGTTTACCAATTGGACCCCGATCGCGCAGGCGCCGCTGCTGGCGTTCGGCGTGGCCCTCGCGCTTCAAGCCGTGCGCTTCACGGCCTACCGGAACCCTGTCGACAGGGGATTTTTCTGGGCGCTGGTGGCGGTCTTCCTTGCGCTGCACGGCACCCGCACGGGATGGTCCCCCACGAATTATCTGGCCACGGCCGGACTGCTCCTGATCATCGACGCCTATGCGGAGATTTACCGGTCCACCTACTTCGACGAGTTGACGGGCATACCCGGAAAGGTCGCGCTGGACCAGGCCCTGTTCAACCTTGGTCAACGCTATGCCATCGCCTTGATCGACATCGATCACATGAAACAGATCAACGCGACGCACGGGTACGCGGCGGGCGACCAGATCCTGCGCATGGTCGCGACAAAGATTTCCGCCATGCCCCATGATGGAGCGGCCTTCCGCGACGAAGGCAATAAATTCGTCGTGGTCTTTCCGGGTAAACAGGCGGTCGATGTTCTGCCCCATCTGGAGGAACTCAGGAAAACCGTCGAAACGTCGTCCGTGACTCTGCGCGCCCCCAGGCGGCTCTTCAGGAAGGCAGCCGCGCCGGTACAAGTATCCGCGACGATCAGCATCGGGGCCGCCGAACGGGATGAGCGCAGGAGCACGTCGGAGCAGGTGATCAAGGCCGCGGAAGTGGCGCTGGCCCGCGCCAAGAGCGGTGGAGGCAACCATGTGAAGGCGCGGGTGGAAGGGAAGGTACAGGCGACGTGAGGGAGGAAGGCAAGAAACATGTGAGTGGCTTATCCGCGAGCCTCAAAATTATTGGCTCGCGGTACACGCCAAGAGAGGAAACAAGAATCTAAGCCTACTGGAGGAAAAGTAACTATCCGCCGCGATTTGATTGAACGCGGCGGCTCACACGAAGTGCGGTATGGTGGTCCCAACGGGATTTGAACCCGTGTCTGAGCCTTGAGAGGGCTCCGTCCTAGGCCAGGCTAGACGATGGGACCATCAATCACCAGCCGCGCGATCCTCGATGAAAGGAGGCAAACTGTAACATAGGGTCATCATGTTTTCAAAGCGGAGATCTGCGGGGTTATCATGTTTTCAAAGCGGAAATCCGAGGGTGATCATGTTTTTAAAGCGAAGTTCTGTGGGGTCATCACGTTTTCAATCGGCCTAGGCGGGCTCCACCGAGAGAATCTGCAAGCGAATCTTTCCCACGATATCCGTCAACGGCAGGAGATCGGAGGGTTTTTCCCCTTCGATCAATTTGATGTGCGTGGCATCCACACCGACCTGACCGAAGGTCGGGTCCACCGGCAGCCAGCCGGCTCCGACGTAGCTCTCCGCCCACGCGTGGTACAGAAATCCGTCCAGTTCCTTCGAATACACCAGCCCGTTCACGACGCGCGTCGGAATGCCGAGGCTCCGCGCGAAGGCCGCATAGAGCCACGTCAGGCCCTGGCACTCCCCTTTGCGCCCCTGCAGCACGTCGGAGGACGAAAAGACGTCCACCGGCGCCTGGTCGACGTTCTCTTGAATCCATTGGACGAGCAGCCGGATGCGCGCGAGCGGTTCGAGCGCATCCTTGACGATCACGCGCGCCGTCGCCTGGGCCCCGGGATCTGTGCTGTCCACCGCCACCGTCGGTTGCAGGTAGGACTCAAGGACGGCCCCTGGCTCGGTCGTTTCCCTGCCCGCCCCGGACGAATCAGCCTTCCGGATGGAACAGCGTGTGCCGTCCTGTTCGCGGGAACAACGCTGCCACGGATCGGACGGGACGGCGAAGGAGTCCGGAATCTCCTGCAGCACCACCTGCATCGTGGTCACCGCGCGCGGGTCGGGCAGGGACATGTTCGCACGGACCCGGCTGAACTCCACCAGCAGGTCCCGCTTGTTCACGCTGGCCCGCGCCAGATAGCCCTTGGCCTGACGCTCGGTCTCGAGCGTCGAAAACAGGAGCCCGCGCCACGCCCGTTCCAGCACCGGCTCGGCCCGGTCGTTGATCCACAGCGTGGAATGCTGGCCGCCGAGCTCGGTTTCGATCCGGTAGGCCCGCCCGTCGTAGAGATCGCTTTCCTGGTACGTCTCGATCGTTTGCGAAACCGTGGCCAGTTCCTGGAGCTGACCGTCGTAGACGAGGTATCGGTGCTGCCGCCCGACGCCGAGGCCGTGCAACGACGGGAACAAGGCGATCGCGCTGGTGGGATACAAGACTCCGGGCAACGGGATCGCATCGCGGGTGAGTTTCCCGGCCGTCTCGCGTTCCACCACGAGTTGCCCCTGTTGCACGATGCCCGTGAGCATCAGTTTGTTGCCGTCGAGATCGTAATCGTAGGCAAACCGTTCCAGGCGGAGATCGTCCGCCACCCAATCCTGCGCCTTGAGCGTGACCTGTTTGTTCAATCCAAGAAAATGAAACGCCAGCAGCGCCTCGGAACGGAGTTCGTACTCGCCCGGCCTGCCTGCCACGGGGAGCAGGGCCAAATGCGTCAGACCGATCTTCTCGCCGTTGAACACCACGCCGGTCCAGTACTCGCGGTAGGGCCATGCGTCCAGGGAGTAGGATGGCGGCGCCGGGGGAACGGCTGCCTCGCGAAAATACATCCGCTCGCAGCCCGTGGCTGTGGCCAGGATCGCCAGCATCAACCACGGCAACGCCCGGAGAAATCGCCGGTATCTCATGCCCGGATATTACACCCCTCCGGCACTTTTTACTTTTGCCCTTTCACATCGGCCCTGCGGCAGCCGCCTGTTTCTCCCTGCTCCCCGTCTGTGATAGATTCCCCGCAACATGACGACGCCCGAATCATCCATCCCGTCCAACTTCATCCGCGACATTGTCGCCGAAGATCTGAAATCCGGAAAACGCGCCCAAGTCGTCACGCGATTCCCGCCGGAACCGAACGGCTATCTCCACATCGGGCATGCCAAATCCATCGGCCTGAATTTCGGCCTGGCGATCGAACACCACGGCATCTGCCATCTGCGGTTCGACGACACGAATCCTGAGACGGAGGACCCGGAGTACGTCCAGGCGATCCAGGACGACGTGCGCTGGCTGGGCTTCGACTGGCACGGCAAAATGTTTTTCGCCTCGGACTATTTCGAGAAGCTGTACCAGTTTGCCGAGCGCCTGATTCAAAAGGGCAGGGCCTACGTGGACAGTTCATCCGCCGAGGATATCCGCAAGCGGCGCGGGACCTTGACGGAGCCCGGCACGGACAGCCCGCATCGCAACCGTTCCATCGAAGAAAACCTCGCGCTGTTCCGGCGCATGAAGGCCGGCGAGTTCGCGGATGGCACCCACGTGTTGCGCGCCAAAATCGACATGGCCTCGCCCAACATCAACCTGCGCGATCCGGTGTTCTATCGAATCAGGAAGGCCACCCACTACCGGACGGGCGATGCCTGGTGCATCTACCCGTCCTACGACTACGCCCATCCGCTGTCGGATGCGCTGGAAGGCATCACCCATTCGATTTGCACGCTGGAGTTCGAGGACCACCGGCCGCTCTACGACTGGGTGGTGGAGCAGGCCGACGCGCCGCACCGTCCGCGGCAGATCGAGTTCGCGCGGCTTAATCTGACGAACACCGTCATGAGCAAGCGGAAGCTGCTCGAGCTGGTCGAGAAAAATCTGGTGAGCGGCTGGGACGATCCGCGCCTGCCGACGATCAAGGGGCTGCGCCGGCGGGGCTACACGCCGGAAGCGATCCGGGCCTTCTGCGAGGCGATCGGCGTGGCCAAGCGGGATGCCACGATCGAAATGGCCATGCTGGAACATTTTATCCGGGAAGACCTGAACAGGCGCGCAGCGCGCGTGATGGCGGTGCTCAGGCCGCTGAAAGTCGTCATCGACAATTACCCCGAAGGCCAGGTCGAGGAACTGGATGCGGTCAACAATCCGGAAGACCCGGGCGCCGGCACGCGGAAAGTCCCCTTTTCCCGCACCATCTATATCGAGCAGGACGATTTCCGGGAAGTCCCGCCGCCGAAGTTTTTCCGCCTCTCGCCCGGCAAGGAAGTCCGGCTGCGCTACGCCTACATCGTCAAATGCGAGAGCGTCGTGAAGAACGAGCGGGGCGAGGCCATCGAAGTGCGCTGCACCTACGATCCGGAGACCAAAAGCGGCGGCCCGCAGGCCGGCCGCAAGGTCAAGGCGACCATCCACTGGGTCTCGGCCAAGCACGCACTCGATGCCGACGTCCGCCTGTACGAACCGCTCCTCAAGACGGACCTGTCGAAAGTTCCCGCGGACCACGATTGGACGCTCTATCTCAATCCGCACTCGCTGGAGAAGCTCACCGGCTGCAAGGTCGAGCCGGGCCTGCTGAAGGGAAAGATCGGCGACCGCTATCAGTTCGAGCGGCAGGGATATTATTGCGTGGACCCGGATACGGCCAAGGGGCTGCTCACCTTCAACCGCACCGTGCCCCTCCGCGACACCTGGGCCAAGATCGAGAAAGCGCAGCAGGAAGGCTAGCCGCTCACAGTCTGTAAACAGGCAATCTCGCGAGCAGGGCGGGCGTGGCCTCCCAGATATGGTCCACGACCGACTGGACGTAGGCGCGGGCTTCGTCCATGTTCGACTGCCAGTCCGGCATCGCCTCGTGGACATCCAGCACCGGCTCCTCTTTTTCAAAACACACCTGGTTGAAGAGCGGCACGTCGCGGCCGAACTGCTCGCGGATGAAGTCGCGGTGATCGAAACCCATCGCCACGGCAAGCTCCACACTCTCCAGTAATTCACGCGTGAGCTTGCGCTGGACATGCGCCGACGGATCGGCGCCCTTGGCGCGCAAATACTCGATGATCAACGGATGCAGCGATTGCGGCTTGGCTTCGATGCCGGCGGAGCCGACGAGTAGGCGCATTTCCGGACCCATCCTCGTCCTCAGCGCATACTCCGCCGTCACGCTGCGAAAGACGTTGCCCGTGCAGATGAACAGGACCGATTTCATCGCGTACCCATCTAACTAACGGCTAACGGCATCTTACCAGAGCCTCTCCCTTTTTGACGCGGCCCCAGGTAGAATGGCGGGCATGAAGACTCCGCACCGGCCGCCACCCGGCAAACTCCCTGTCGAAGTTGAAAAAATGCAGACGCGCCTCTGCCGGCTGGCCGGCCAGGCCATCGCCGACTATCAGATGATCGAAAACGGCGACAAGATCATGGTCTGCCTCTCGGGCGGCAAGGACAGTTACGGCCTGCTGGATGTCTTATTGGCATTGCAACAACGAGCGCCGATTCGCTTCGAACTCGTCGCGGTCAACCTGGACCAGAAGCAGCCGGGCTTTCCCGCCCATGTGCTGCCCGACTACCTGACGCGCCTCGGTGTGCCGTTCCACATCGAAACGCGCGACACCTATTCCGTCGTCAAGCGGCTGGTCCCGGAAGGCCAGACCACCTGTTCGCTCTGCTCGCGGCTCCGGCGGGGGCATCTGTATCGCGTCGCGGCCGAACTGGGCGCCACGAAGATTGCGCTCGGCCATCACCGGGACGACATCCTCGAAACGCTGTTCCTGAACCTGTTTTACACCGGCAAGCTCAAGGCCATGCCGCCCAAGCTTCGCTCGAAAGACGGACGGCATCTGGTCATCAGGCCGCTGGCCTCTATCAAGGAAGAGGATTTGGTTCGCTACGCGGAGCTGCGGGAGTTTCCCATCATCCCCTGCGACCTCTGCGGCTCACAGGAGAACTTGAAGCGGAAAGAGGTCAAGGCGATGCTGCGGGACTGGGAACGGCGGATGCCAGGCTGCACCGACAGCATCTTTGGGGCGCTCTCGAACGTCGCGCCGTCGCTGCTGCTGGACTGGAAGCTGTTCGATTTCTCATCGCTGAAAACCAACAACCAGGCCGGCACGGCCAGCCACGTCCCCGGCCATCCCGCCTTCGCCGAAGAACTGGAAGAAGTTCCCTAGACGTTCCCGGACTTCAGGATTTTCCCCACAGCTGTTCCAGCCGATTAACACGGCCGCAACTGGTCTTGTAGAACTTGTAGCGGATGGGATTCTTTTTATAAAAGTCCTGGTGATAGTCTTCGGCCGGATAGAACTTGGACGCCATCGTAATCTGGGTCACGATCGGCTCCGTGAACCGCTTGGATTGTTCGACTGCCTGCCTGGACGCCTCGGCCTGCCGCTTCTCTTCCTCGTTGCTATAGAAAATCACGGCGCGGTACTGGCTGCCGTGGTCGCAGAACTGCGCGTTCGGCGTGAGCGGGTCCACGTTCTTCCAGAAATGATCCAGCAGTTTCTGATAACTGACCTGGGCCGGATCGTAAACGACTTCCACCGATTCGGCGTGGCCCGTGCCGCCGGCCGACACGTCCTCATAGGTCGGGTTCGCTTTCTGGCCGCCCATGTAGCCGGACGTGACCGAGACGACACCCTCGACTTTTTCGAACGCTTCTTCCATGCACCAGAAGCAGCCTCCGGCAAAGACCGCCTTCGCCTGTTCTGCTGCATGACCGGCGCTTCCCGTGGTCGCTACCAACACTACCAGCAGTGCCATGTTCAGGAATCGTGCGGCGTTCATGTGATCCTCCCCTTCAACTGTCGCCGAGACCGGACATCCGTCGGACGTACCCCTTCATACCGATGAGTCGCGCCGGACAGTTGGATCTTACAACCTGAGAACAACTGAGAAGAAACACGAAAGGGTTTTATCCGGCGCCGTTATGGCAATAATCCGTCGCGCCGCGCGACACCGCTTCCGGTGAAACATCGCCACGACCAGTTGGTATGGCTGGCGCGGCACTGCCTGTTAGCATGCCGCCGGGATGTTTCTCGCGTGCCAAGGCTGGTTGGCTGGGGGACTAGGATTCGAACCTAGGTAGCCGGCTCCAAAGACCGGCGTCCTACCACTAGACGATCCCCCAGCAAGTTCTCAGTTCGATGAGAAGGGGCGGCTTCTTGTTGGTGCCACGCTCACTGACCCATCCCAAGGGGAATGCCACTCGGTACTGGAAAATGTGTCGCGTTGCGCGACACCGCCAAAATACATCGTCGCGGCAGTGGCACTGCTTCCGGTGCGTCATGGCCACGGCCAAGGGATGGCTGACGGCGCCACTGCCCACTTGCGTGCTGTCGGGAGGTACCTGTCGCGTCAAGAACCAGGATCTCTGTTGCGAAGCAACACCGCTCCCGGTGCCTCATCGCCATGAGTCGTCGGTATAGCTGGCGCGCCACTGCCCGTTTGCTGCTGGACCGATGCCTATCGCGCCAAGATGTTGGCTGGGGGACTAGGAATCGAACCTAGGTAGTCAGCTCCAGAGGCTGACGTCCTACCGCTAGACGATCCCCCAACCGATTTGCAGCTTAATATTAAGGGACGTGCACCGTCAAGCCGACGCCTTCGCCCGCTCGATCCCCTTTTTCAGACGAATCAGCGTGCGCTCGCGGCCCAGCAGTTCCATCACTTCGAACAGGCCCGGGCTGGCAGTCCGTCCTGTCAGCGCGACGCGGACCGGCTGGGCAAGCTGGCCCATCTTCATGCCCTGTTCTTCCACGACTTGTTTAAAGATCGTTTCCCATTGCTCCTTGTGAAACGCCGGCTCCGCCTCAAATCGCGCGACTACCTTGGCCAGCGCCGGCGCCATGGCAGGCGTGAGGAATTTTTTCGCCGACGCCTCGTCCATGGCCACATCCTGCCCGAAGTACGGCGTCACCCAGGTGACCATCTCCACGAGCGTTTTGGTCCGCTCCCGCACCATGACGACCAGTTTGGCCAGCCAATCCGGCGAAACGGCGCTCACCTCTTGCTTCAACCCGGCCTGTTCCAGAAAGGGAATGAGCAGCCGGGCCACGTGACCGGGCTCACCCTGCTTGATGTACTGCTCGTTGACCCAGAGCATTTTTTCCTGGTTGAAGACCGCCGAAGACGATTGCACATGCTTGAAGTCGAACTTTTCGATCAGTTCCTGTCGCGTGAACAGTTCCTGGTCGCCGTGCGACCAGCCGAGCCGCACCAGATAATTGACCACGGCCTCCGGCAGATAGCCCATGTCGCGATAGGCCAGCACGGAGGTGGCCCCGTGCCGCTTGGACAATCGTGCCTTGTCGGAGCCGAGAATCATCGGGAGGTGCCCGAACTTCGGCACGGTAAAGCCTAGGGCCTGAAACATGGGAACCTGCCGCGGCGTGTTGGTCAGATGGTCGTCGCCCCGGATGACGTGCGTGATGCCCATGAGCGCGTCGTCCACGACGACGGAAAAATTGTAGGTCGGATAGCCGTTGGAGCGGAGAATGATCAGGTCGTCCAGCACTGCATTGTCGAAGACGACCCGGCCCTTGACCAGATCGTCAATGACGGTCTCGCCTTCCTGCGGCGCCTTGAATCGTAGCGCCGCCTCGCCGGTGGGTTTGGTAATACCCTTGGCGCGGCAGCGGCCGTCGTACTTCTGCGTGAGTCCTTTGGCAAGCGCCTCTTTCCGGCGGGTTTCCAGCTCGTCCGGCGTGCATACGCACCAATAGGCCTTGCCCTGCTCGAACAGTTTCATCGCATGTTCACGGTACAGATCCATGCGCCCGGTCTGGCGGAAGGGCCCTTCGTCCCAGTCCAGCCCGACCCATTTCATGCCGTCGAGAATGGCCTGGATGGCTTCGTCGGTGAACCGCTCCTGGTCCGTGTCCTCGATGCGGAGAATGAAGGTGCCCTGGTGGCGCCGCGCGAAGAGCCAGTTGAAGAGAGCCGTGCGCACGCCGCCGATGTGAAGATAGCCGGTCGGGCTCGGAGCGAAGCGCACGCGGACCTTGCCCGATGGCTCGCCTTTGCCCGCGCCACGCCCTGATTCTACGGCATCAGAATCACGAAACATGGGCGGTATCTATAGCACGGTGATTTGAGGTTGTATAGGGAAGCGCGGCGCGGAAATCCTGAGCGGTTGGTCAGTGGCTTTCCTTAACCAGATTGATGTTCACGGCGGGAATCTCGACGACGATATCCTTGGTCCCGTTCGGCACGCATTGGCAGCCGAGCCGGGATTGCAGCGTGACGGCCGGCGCTTCTTCGAGCTGATCGAACTCGTCGTCCGTGCCTTCGTTGCAGGTCTCTAATCCTTGCTTTACCATCACGTGGCAGGTCGAGCAGGCGCAGACGCCTCCGCAGACATGCTCCAGCTCGATGCCGTTCCCCATCGCTATATCAAGGAGGCTGCCCGGCAGGCCGGTTTCACCGTAGGGGATTTTGTCCGGGTCAACCTGGACTTTCTTTTCCGTCTTGTCCGGAAAGATGAACGTCACCGTATAGGGCTTGGTCGGCCGCTCGTAATCCGCTTTCTCAATGTAGGGGTTGGTCCCGCCCATCATCCGCTCTCAAGTCTTTCTTTTCTACCTCAACGCGATTCAACATAACACAGCATCTGTCCGTTTTTCATCCCTTATTTAATTCATTAACACATTGTTTTTAAACGTTTAATTACTTGTTGACAGTCTCCAGGCCGTGATTATATCATGTGTGCGACTTAAACGGTCGGAGATTAAAAGAGTCTCCGATAAATATGGTCGGAGGGATCTTATGTTGAAGTTCTCAAAGAAAGCGGATTACGGCCTGATGGCGGTGCAGTACATCGCCTCGGTGCAGTTCGGCGATCTGCAGAAGGCCCGCGTGGTCAATACGAAGGAGATCGCGGAGGAGTACCACATCCCGGTCGAACTTCTGGCGAAGGTGCTCCAGACGCTGGCCAGGCAGGGTATCGTCGAAAGCCAGAACGGCCCCAAGGGCGGATACCTGCTGGCGCGCAACGCCCGCGAGATCACGATTGCGCAGGTGCTGGAAGCCATCGAGGGCCCGCTCGGCATCACCGATTGCCAGCAGGAGCAGGAAGATAAAGCGGCCCAGTGCTCCTGCTTCACTCATTGCAACATCAGAACGCCTCTCTTGAAGGTGCAAGACAGCATTTATCAATTATTGAACAGCATGACCGTGGCCGACATGATGGGCGGCACGCCGCTGATCACCGTGCAATCGCTCTCGACGGCCGGAGAAGGAGTGTCTCGATGAAACTGCCGATTTTCCTGGATAATCATTCGACCACCCCCATGGACCCGCGGGTCCTGGAGGCGATGCTGCCCTACTTCGTCGAAAAGTTCGGCAACGCGGCCAGCCGCAACCACGCCTTCGGCTGGGAAGCCGAGGAGGCCGTGGAGAACGCCCGCAAGCAGATCGCGAAGCTGATCCACGCCGACTCGAAGGAAATCGTCTTTACCAGCGGCGCCACGGAGTCCGACAACCTGGCGCTCAAGGGCGTGATCGAGATGTACCACGAGAAGGGCAACCACATCATCACGTCCACGACGGAGCACCGCGCCGTGCTGGACACCGCCAAATCACTGGAAACCAAGGGCAAGGCCACGGTCACCTATCTGTCCGTGGATAAATACGGCATGGTGAACCCGGAGGACGTGCGGAAGGCGATCACGGACAAGACCGTGCTGATTTCGATCATGCTGGCCAACAACGAGATCGGGACGATCAACCCGGTCAAGGAGATCGGCAAGATCGCCAAGGAGAAGGGTATTCTCTTCCACTGCGATGCCACACAAGGCGTCGGCAAGATTCCGGTGAATGTCCAGGAGATGGGCATCGACCTCATGTCGTTCAGCGCCCATAAGATTTACGGGCCCAAGGGCATCGGCGTGCTGTACGTGCGCAAGAAAGCCCCACGCGTCCGGATCGCCGCGCAGATGGATGGCGGCGGCCACGAGCGCGGGATGCGCTCCGGCACCCTGGCGGTGCCGCTGATCGTGGGCTTCGGCAGGGCCTGCGAGATTTGCGAGCAGGAAATGGACGCCGAAGGGCGGAAGCTGGCGGCCATGCGGGACCGGCTGCAGGCCGGTATCATGAAGGCACTGGAGGAAACCTACCTCAACGGACACCCGACCCAGCGGCTGCCGCACAATCTGAATATCTCCTTCGCCTATGTCGAGGGCGAGTCGCTGCTGATGGGGCTGAAGGAAATCGCCCTGTCCTCCGGCTCGGCCTGCACCTCGGCCACGCTGGAGCCGTCCTACGTGCTGCGGGCGCTGGGCGTCGGATCGGACCTGGCCCACTCGTCCATCCGGTTCGGCCTGGGGCGGTTCAATACGGACGAGCAGGTGGACTATACGATCAAGCGCATGATCGAAATCGTGACCAGGCTGCGGGAAATGTCTCCCCTGTACGAGATGGCAAAGGAAGGCGTTGATCTGAAATCAGTACAATGGGCGGCACACTAAAGACGTGCCCGCCTTTGGGCGAGGTCTCGCCGCCTGCGGCGGCGGAAAGCGTGACGCGTGACAAGGAATTGAAAGGGAGGAAGCACCATGGCCTACAGTGAAAAAGTCGTTGATCATTACAACAACCCCCGGAACGTGGGGAGTTTCAAGAAGGATGAGAAGGGCGTCGGCACCGGCATGGTCGGGGCGCCGGAGTGCGGCGACGTGATGAAGCTGCAGATCAAGGTCGAGGGCGAACGGATCGTGGATGCCAAGTTCAAGACCTTCGGTTGCGGCTCCGCGATCGCCAGCTCGAGCCTGGCGACCGAATGGCTCAAGGGCAAGACGATCGACGAAGCCCAGACCATCAAAAACACCGACATCGTGCAGGAACTGAACCTGCCGCCGGTCAAGATCCACTGCTCGGTGCTGGCCGAGGATGCGATCAAGGCGGCCCTGGCCGACTACAAGAAGAAGGCCGAAACGGAAACCAAGTAAGGAGTCCCGCAATGGAGACACCCAACACGACAACCCCGACACCGGCCATCACGCTGACCGACGCCGCGCTGAAAGAAGTCAAACGCCTGATCAACGTGCAGGGCCTCACTGAGGGCGGCCTGCGCGTGGGCGTCAAGGGCGGCGGCTGCTCGGGGCTGAGCTATACGATCAACTTCGACGAAAAGATCGGCCCCTACGACACCGTGCACGAATTCGACGGGGTGAAGGTGATCGTGGACGCCAAGAGCGCCATCTATCTGCAGGGCACTCAACTGGACTTCCAGAAGGATCTGATGAGCGGCTCGTTCAAGTTCGTCAACCCGAACGCAGAAAAGACCTGCGGCTGCGGGGAGTCATTTTCCGCATAAACCTGACAGTCGATTGCTGATGGCGGGCATGGCGGCTGACGAGACAGTTGCCATGCCCGTTGCACGAGCAACACTATGGACCAGACGCAAAACACATCGAATAAGCGCACCGAACTCCAGATGGCCCGGAGCATGTGCTGGCACTGCCAGTCCGAGGTCACGGGCGAGTACTACTGCGGCCAGTGCGTCAAGGTGCAGCCCCTCTCGAAGGAGATGGACTATTTCACCTGCCTGGGGCTGCCACGGCTGCTCGCCATCGATACCGCTGCGTTGGAAGCCAAGTACTACGAACTGAGCCGGACGTTCCACCCGGATTTCTTCCAGAGCAAGACGGAACCGGAACAGCAGATCAGCCTCGGGAACTCCGCCCTCCTCAACACGGCCTATCACATGCTGAAAGATCCGGTCCAGCGGGCGGAATATCTCCTGAAGCTGGAGGCGGGCTCGGCCAAGGACATCCGCAACTCCCCTCCGGCAGATCTGTTCGAGGAAATTCTCGAGTTGCAGGAGGATCTGGAGGCCTTCCGGTCCGCGTCCGGCGATGCGAAGGAGACCGATCAGTACCGGTCCAAACTGCTCGTGGACCGTGCACAACTGGAACAGCGCCGGCAGGACATGGATACGAAGCTCGCCGGCCTGTTTACCAAGTGGGATACGATCCAGAACCGCGCCCCGCAACCGGACGCCCTGCGCCCGCAGAAAGACGACGTCCTGAAAGAGATGCGGGAGCTGCTCTCCAACCGGACCTACCTCCGCAACATCCTGAACGACGTCGTTGCAGCCATGGAAGGCGGCCATGCGGATCGTCGGCATTGATCTCGGGACGACCAATTCGCTGATCGCCTACATGGACGGCCAGACCCCCCGCGTCATCGCGGGACGGGGCGACCGGGCCATGGTGCCGTCCGTCGTGGCCATGACCGACAACGGCCTGATCGTCGGCGATCCCGCCAAGGAACACCTCGTCCGCAACCCGGCGCGCACGGTCTATTCGGTGAAACGCTTCATGGGGAAGGGGCTGGCCGACGTCGCCGACGAATTGAAATATTTCCCCTACACCCTGTCCGAGCAGGGCGGCGTGATCCGCCTCAAGATCGGCGAGAAAAGCTTCTCGCCCCCGCAGATTTCGGCCATGATCCTCAAGGAACTCAAGCAGCGCGCCGAGGCGTTTCTCCACGAAGAGATCACCAAGGCGGTGATCACGGTCCCGGCCTATTTCAACGACAGCCAGCGGCAGGCGACCAAGGACGCCGGCATGATCGCCGGGCTGGACGTGGTCCGCATCATCAACGAGCCGACCGCCGCGTCGCTGGCCTACGGACTCCAGCAGCGCACGCAGGGGACCATCGCTGTCTACGACCTGGGCGGCGGGACCTTCGATATCTCGATTCTCAAGTTGAAGGACGGCATCTTCGAGGTCCTCTCCACCAACGGCAACACGCATCTGGGAGGGGACGACTTCGATCATGTCGTGGCCGAAGTGATCCTGAAGGACATCCGCGCGACACACAGTCTCACCCTGGAGAAGTACGACGACGCGATGCAGACGGTGCGGCTGGAAGCCGAACGGACGAAGATACGCCTGTCGGACGAACAGACCGCCACGGCGGTGATCGAGTTGCCGGATGGGAAGGGCACCTACCGGAAGGTCTTCACGCGCGATCAGCTCGAGGCCATCACGGGAGACCTGATCGAACGGACGCTGGCCCCCTGCCGCCGGGCGCTGAAAGACGCCGGCTTGCAGACATCGGACATCGACGAAATCGTGCTGGTGGGCGGCTCCACGCGCATGCCGCTCGTGCGGCAACGCGTCCAGGAACTCTTCGACAGGGCGCCGCACAGCGAGCTGAATCCGGACGAAGTGGTCGCCTTGGGCGCCGCGGTGCAGGCCGGCATTCTCAGCGGCGACACGCAGGGCATGCTGCTGCTGGACGTCACCCCGCTCTCGCTGGGCATCGAAACGATGGGCGGCGTGATGAGCACGCTCATCCGGCGCAATACGACGATCCCCTCCAGCGCGAAGGAAATGTTCACCACCTACGTGGACGGCCAGACCGGCGTGGACATCCACATTCTCCAGGGTGAACGCGAATTGGCGAAGGACAGCCGGAGCCTCGCCCGCTTTCGTCTCAAGATGCCGCCGCTGCCCGCCGGCGTGCCGCGCATCGAAGTGACGTTCCTGATCGACGCCAACGGTATTTTGAACGTCACGGCCAGGGACATGCGGAGCGGGCAGAGCCAGTCCATCGAAGTGAAGCCGTCCTACGGACTGTCGGATGAGGAAGTCGAACAGATGATCGGCGACTCGTTCAAATTCGCCGCGGAGGACATCACCGCCCGCAAGTTGATCGAAGCGCGGCTGGACGCCGGCGCGCTGATCGCCGCGACGGAAAAATCCCTTGGCCAGGGAGGCCATTTGATTGCGACAGACGAAATCGCCGCTATTCGGGCTGCGCTGGCCGCGCTCGCGGCCGCCAGGGACGGTGCCGATCCCCGCGCCATCCGCGCCCGCATGGCCGACATCGAACAGGCGGCGCACCACCTGACGGCGACACTGATGGACGATTCGCTCAAACAGGCGCTGCAGAATAAGAAACTGTCCGAGCTGCCGTAGCAGCTCGGAGCATATAGCTTATGGCTAATGGCGGAAAACCAAGAGCTAATGGCATATGGCCAATGGCCAGAGAATCCCGACCATCAGCTATAAGCCATACGCTCTTCGCACTGAGCTATACGCCATATGCCATAAGCTCTTAAGGAGTTAAGAATGGATCTGTACTGGAAGGACACTGAAGAGATCGCCATTCGCCTCGTCGAAGCCCACCCCGACACCGATCCGTTGACCGTGCGGTTCACCGACATGCACGGATGGATCACGGCCCTGCCGGAATTCCGGGACGATCCCAAGAAATCCAACGAGAAAATCCTCGAATCCATCCAGATGGCCTGGCACGAGGAGTATCAGAACGCGAAAGGCTAGCGCGATGGCGGCGGGGCGAATGGCGGAGCAGTCGGAGGACGTGCCGGTCCGGGCGCTGACGCCGTAGATCCCGGTGCCGATGCAGCCGGTCCCGGCACGGGGCTCCCCGGAACGGATGCAGGCGCCGGTCCCGCAGTGACGGGAACAGGCGGCGGCGCGGCCAAGGCCTCGGGAATCTGATCCAGCCGGTAGAACTCCCCCGGGTCCACGACCTCCGGGGCCGTCTCGGTCGGCTCCGTCCCCTTGCTGAATACTTCCACGATCCCCTGATCGCCCTGCTCGGGCGCCAGCAGACCGCTGCGCGGATCCACCCGGGCATAACGGATGTCCTCGGGAATTTCAAATGGCGTGGCCGGCACCAGCGGCAGCGCGGCCTGCATGAATTCCAGCCACACCGGCAGCGCCGCGTGCGCACCCGACTCCGTCTCGCCCAGCGTCCGGATATCGTCGAAGCCGATCCACACGGCCGTGGCCAGGGTGGGGGTGTAGCCGATGAACCAGGCGTCCGTGAAATCGTTCGTGGTCCCGGTCTTCCCCGCCACGGACCGCTCAATCGTCCTCGCCAGTTGGCCGGTCCCCTTCTGAATCACGTCCTCCAGCACGTTGGTGATCAGGTACGCCGTTTCCTTCGTGATCACCTGCTGCGGCTCGAAAAGAATCTGTTCCAGCGGCTGCCCGGCCGCATCCTGCACCGTGGACACCGCATAGGGCTGGAGGCGATAGCCCTGGTTGGCAAACACCGCATAGGCGGAGGCCATCTCGAGCGGCGTGATGCCGGAGGACCCCAGGGCCAGCGAGAGGTCCTGGTTGATCGGGCTGGTGATGCCCAGTGTTTTGGCGAACTCGACCACCGGCTTGATGCCGATCCTTTCCAGCAGCTTGACCGTGGCCACATTATGGGAATGGATCAGGGCTTCCCGCAGGCTGACCGGTCCGTGAAACCGCCTGCCGTAATTCTCCGGCTTCCAGGTCTTTTCCGGATCCTCCTCGTTTTCGTAGATGACGGGCGCATCCATCACCACGGTCGCGGGGCTCAAGCCCTCGTTGAACGCCGTGGCGTAAATGATCGGCTTGAACGCCGAGCCGGGCTGCCGGCGCGCGGTCATCACGCGGTTGTATTCGCTGCGCGCGAAGTCGTAGCCCCCGACCATCGCCCTGATCGATCCGTTGCGGGGATCGATCGCCACCAGCCCGCCCTCGACGATCGGCGTCTGCTCGAGCTGGAAGTAGGTCGTGTTCTTTTCAACCTTCTTCAGGCTGACCTCGATGATATCGCCCGGCTTGAGGAGATTCTTGACGGTGGGCAGCGTCACGGCATCCTTCACCGGATCCTTGCCCTTGAGCCGGCGCTTGGCCCAGGCCATGTCGTCGAACGTCATCTTTCCCAGGACGGAGCCGGCCTGCACCTGGACGACATCTCGACCGATTTTCACGACCACGCCCTGCACAATCTCGTCGGGTAGCAGCGGCTTATCCTGCGGCGCCGGCGTGCCGGGCACGGGCAGCGCCGTGATATCCTGCGTGCCGATCGGTCCGCGCCAGCCCTGCCGCTTGTCCAGTTCGCGCAGGCCCCGGTTGAGCGCCTGCTCCGCCGCCTTCTGCATCTCGGCATTCAGCGTCGTGAAGATTTCCAACCCGCCCTTATAGACCATTGTTTCGCCGTATTTGCCGACCAGGTGCTGCCGGACATGCTCGATGAAGTAGGGTGCGACCTGTTCGGCCCCCGGACGGCGCAATACGAGCGGTTTCGTCAGCGCATCCAGGCGCTGCTCCACCGTGATGAAGGTCGCTTCTTCCATGCGGAGCAGAACGTGCTCCTGGCGCTTTTTCGACCGCTCCAGATTTTTATACGGTGAATAATTATTGGGCGATTTAGGCAGGCCGGCCAACATGGCCGCTTCGCCCAGCGTCAGTTCCGACAGGCTTTTCCCGAAATAGGTCTGGGCCGCCGAGACCACGCCATACGCTCCCTGGCCGAAATAAATCTGGTTGAGATACAACTCCAGAATCTCTTCCTTGCTCAGGATCAGCTCCATCTTGTAGGCCAGAATCAGCTCGCGGATTTTCCGGCCGTAGGTCCGCTCGGCCGATAAAAACAGCGAACGGGCGAGCTGCTGGGTGATCGTGCTGGCGCCTTCGACCTTGCCGCCCCGGCGCAGATTGGTCCAGACCGCACGCGCGATGCCGATGAGGTCAAGACCCGGATGCTCGAAAAAGCGCGCATCCTCGACGGCGATCACCGCCTGGATGAGCACTTGCGGCACATCCGCCAACTGAGCCTTGAGCCGCCGCTCGACATAGAACTGCCCGACGACCTGGCGGTCGTCCGAGTACACGCGGCTGACCTGGCTGGGCTGGTACTGGGAAAGCGATTCGAGAGACGGCAGGTCCTGCGACGCCCACCAGAAGACGAGCACGACGGCGGCGGCGCCGAGCACGGCCAGCAACCCGGCGAGCGCAAACAGCGTGCGCCACCTGGACCAGTGATTCGGGCCCGGTGGATTCGGTTCCGGCAAATGATCATTCAACGGCATGGACGATCTGGTTCCTCGCAAAACTAAACGAGGTGAATTATAGCAGGTAAGGGCGCCTTTCGCGCGTCCCTTCACGCTCAAGCCGGACCCGGATTTGGCGCGGTGACAGACTCCATGTGGCTTGTCTTTTCGACATCCCCTCCGCTATACTGCATTACGACGCCGGATTTTCGCGGCGTCTTTTTTTTGGCCAGATCGACGACGCCGTCACGGAAGGTTGTATGGATCAGCAGAGTTCGACAGTCTCCCCCCAGACGCACCTGTCGCCGGCCGACCGGCGGGAGAATATCCGCAATATCGCCATCATCGCCCACGTGGACCACGGCAAGACCACGCTGGTGGACGCCCTGCTCCGCCAGACGCACGTCCACCGGAAGATCAACGACATGGGCGAGCGCATGATGGATTCCATGGACCAGGAGCGCGAGCGCGGCATTACCATCCGCGCGAAAAACGCGAGCATCATGTATCAGGACGTCAAGATCAACATCGTGGACACGCCGGGCCACGCCGACTTCGGCGGCGAGGTGGAACGGACGCTCCGCATGGTGGACGGGGTGCTGATCCTGGTGGACGCGAAGGAAGGCCCCATGCCGCAGACGACCTTCGTGCTGCGCAAGGCCCTCGCGCTCGGCCACAGGGCCATCGTCGTCATCAACAAGATCGACCGCCAGGACGCCGTGGTGGACGACGTGGTGAACCGGACCTTCGATCTGTTCGGCGCGCTGGGCGCGACCAACGAACAGCTGGATTTCCCCATCGTCTACACCTCCGCCATCAACGGCATCGCGACGCTGGACATCAACAAGCCCGGCACGGACATCACGCCGCTCTTGGACACGATCCTGGCGCATGTGCCGGCCCCGGCCATCAATGCCGAGGCCCCGCTCCAGATTCTCGTGCTCGCGCTGTCCCACGATTCGTACAAGGGCAAGATGGGCATCGGCAAGATCCTGTCAGGCTCGATCGCGCGGCGCCAGAACGTCGTCCGCATCACCCGCGAGGGAGTGCACGTGCCCGGCAAAGTGAGCGAGCTGGCGGTCTTCTCCGGATTGGAACGGCTGGACGTGGACAAAGCCGAGGCCGGCGAGATCGTGGCCGTGGCCGGATTGCCGGAGATCAGCATCGGCGAGACGATCGCGGATGCGGAGCATCCCATCGCGCTCCCGCCGGTCAAGATCGACGAACCGACCGTCCAGATGACCTTTGCCGTGAACACGAGCCCCTTCGCCGGGCGCGAGGGCAAATACCTGACCTCCCGCCATCTGCGCGAGCGGCTGTTCAAGGAATTGGAAACCAACGTCTCCCTGCGCGTGGAGGAAACCGACAGCCCCGACCGTTTCCTGGTGGCGGGCCGCGGCGAGTTGCACCTGGCCGTGCTGATCGAGCAGATGCGGCGCGAAGGCTACGAGCTGCAAGTCTCGCAGCCGGAGGTGATTCTGCACCGGGACGGCGGGATCACCACGGAGCCCTACGAAGAGCTGACCATCTCCGTGCCCGCCGACTACCAGGGCACGGTCATCGAGGAGATCGGCACGCGCCGGGGCGAGCTGCGGCACATGAAACTGGTACACTCTGAGGGCAGCTCCGGCGAGATGCACCTGGAGTACCACATTCCTACGCGCGGCGTGATCGGCCTCAAGGGCGTGCTCCTGACCAAGACCCGCGGGACCGTCATCATGCACCACGTGTTCAAGGAGTACGGCCCCTACGACGAGCGCTCGCTCGTGACGGCGCCGCACGGCTCGCTGGTCGCGCACGAGGACGGCACGAGCAACGCCTACGGCCTGTTCATGATGCAGGAGCGCGGCGCGCTGTTCCTCAGCCCCGGCGTCGAGGTCTATCGCGGCATGGTCGTCGGTCAGAACAGCCGCGACGAGGATCTGGACGTCAACGTGTGCAAAGCCAAGCAGTTGACCAATATGCGGGCGTCGGGATCCGACGAAGCACTGACCCTGACCCCGCCCCGTCCCATGACGCTGGAGTTCGCCCTGGAATACATCGGCTCCGACGAACTGGTCGAAGTGACGCCGTCCAGCATCCGCATCCGCAAGCGGATGCTTAATCCGGAAGACCGCCGCAAGGCCCGCAAGAACAAAGCCTGACGGCGAGCAGTCGAAAGTCCGAAAGTCTAAAGTCTGAAAGTCCCAACCGACTTTAAGACTTTCTGACTTGATGACTTTCAGACGATCAAACAAAGCCACCTGTTTTTTCAACATCCTGCTGCCATGAAAATACGCAAGAAATCGCCGAAACCATCCGGTTCGGAGCGGCCGTGCTATGTCATCGGCTACTCCTCGCCTGCCCCTTCGGCTGCCGAGCTCCAGATGTGGTTCGATCTGGAATACGGCGGGCCGCTGAAACTGAAAGAATCGGGAGAGACACTGGTCGCAACGCACGGGCCATGGAACGGGCAGGTGCAACTGGCGTCTTCTCAAGCGGACGCCTGGTCGAAGCGGCTGGACTGGCGCCACACCAATGCCGGCATGGTCCTGCGACCATCGGTCACGCCGCAGCAGGCTTGCGATCTCGTGCTCTTTGCAGCCCGCCTGGCCAGGGGATTGACCCTGCTGACCCAGGGCACGGCCTACGACATAGTCACGCACACCTATCTCAATCCATCCGACTGGACGGACCGGCCGCTGGACCGGTTTCGCACGGCGGATCACGTGACCGTCTCACAGACCGATTCGCCCGATCCGCAGACGGATTGGTTCCACACGCTGGGACTGAGCAAGTTCGGATTGGACGAGTTGGAAGTGTTTCGCCCTGCCGGATTGCCTGACCGGCCGACGCTGGAAACCTTGACCGCCATTGCGGACGAGATGCTCCGCATCGGCCGCTCGCCGAACATCGGCACGACGGTTCCGCTCCCCGTCCTGGGTCTCTCGATCATGGTCAAGCGGCACAGGACCGCGGCTCCGACCGGCCTCTCGCTCCCCTTTCGTGAAATCAGCTGGCAATAGCCTCAACAACTGAAAACGCAATATAAAACAACATGATATCAGCTTGGTACTGAGATTGGCCTAGGCCTTCTGGCCAATTGACAAGCTTTCTCGGGCCGTGTTACCACACAGGCCGCAGGAGTTAAGTGTTTTCAACCAACGCAAGGAGGCCGGCCATGTCAGATGTGAAACCGGAAATCAAGGTGGGAGATACGGCTCCCGATTTTACGCTGAAAGATCAGGATCAGAAGGACGTCAAGCTGAGCGACTTCAAGGGCAAGAAGAACGTCGTGCTCTGCTTCTACCCGCTGGACTGGAGCCCGGTCTGCCAGGGCGAGAACAAGTGCCTCACCGACGACTTCCCCAAATTCGAGGGCGCGCATGCCGAAGTGTTCGGCATCAGCTGCGACAGCTTCTTCTCCCACAAGGCCTGGGCGGATTCGCTGGACCTGAAGCATCGCCTGCTGGCCGACATGCACCGGACCACGTGCAAGGCCTACGGCCTCTATTTCGAGCCGCTGAACTGCGCGAAGCGCGCGACCGTCATCGTGGATAAGAACGGCAAGGTCGCCTATGTGAAGGTGCAGGAGATCAAGGTGGCGCGCGAGGACAAGGACATCTTCGCCGCCCTCGCGAAGCTCAGCTAAAGCTCCGTCAGAAAGTCCGAAAGTCTGAAAGTCTTCAAGTCTGGGCTTTCGACTTTCGGACTTATGACTTTACGACCTTATGACTTTATGACTGGCACCGTCGAAGACGTCAGCGACGCGAATTACAAGGAATTCACCGATGCTCCGGCATCGGTCATCGCCTATGGGCTGGCGACCTGCGAGCCCTGCAAGACCTACGATCCGATATTGGAAGCCACCGCGGCGAAATTTTCCAACGTCAAGGTCGGCAAGGCCAGGATGCATGTGCCCGGCCGCTGCCGCGAGATCAAGCGGACGCACACGTTCGAGAGCTACCCGACGACACACTTTTTTTCAAAGGGGAAACTGCTGCTGACCCGTGAAGGAGTCGTCGAGCCGGCCGAACTGGCCTCGCTGATCAACGACCATCTGTTGAAGGGCGAGGATTAGTCGGAAAGTCTGTAAAGTCCGAAAGTCATCAAGTTGTCGCGCGGCCCGACTTTGGACTTTTTGACTTTACGACTTTATAGACTCGCCCCGTCATGATTCGGCGTATTCGTAACTCAGATCGTCCGATTCCACCAGCCTGATTTTCTGCAGCCGGCCGCTCGGTAGGGCCTTGGCCAGCAACGACCAGATGAACCGCGCAAGCGTTTCGCCCGTCAGCGGGCGGGACGCAAAGGCCGGATCCTGCCCCAGGTTCCTGCCGGTACACCGGCTGACGACCAGTTCCTGCACCATGCGATCCACGGCTCCGATATCCGTGACCATCCCGGTTTCCGGATGGATGTCGCCCTCGACGGTCACTTCCAGCGCATAATTATGCCCCGCCTGGCCCTGCTGGGCATTGGCCGCAGGCAGCGAGGCCGGGAAATGATACCGGCGCGTCAGGCTCGCGCGGTTGCCTGCCTGGTCTTTTACGGTGACGTCGGCCCAGAGATCGTCCTCCTCGTAGAGCCGGATCCGTTCCAGCCGGCCGATTTCAGAGCGCGCGGCCAGCTTGCCCCAGAGGACCGTGGCGATATTCTCCGTCGTGGGAACGGTCTTGGCGAAATACGGCACATCGAGGTTGAGGTGCTTGTGATCGAACTCCTCCAGAACCTCCTGGAGGACGACTTTGAGATCGAACAGATTGACGACCATGCCGGTATGACGGTCCACCGGCCCTGCGACCGTCACCTCCAGCAGATAGTTGTGGCCGTGGCCGGGGGCATTGTTGC
>Ga0155970_116_pt1 | contig 39400 bp, 42 predicted proteins | sample RifCSPlowO2_02_FD_107624 | JGI IMG/M metagenome (GOLD analysis project Ga0155970, IMG submission 107624) | Nitrospirae bacterium RIFCSPLOWO2_02_FULL_62_14
GTGTCCACGCTGATGGTGATGAGCTCGATCATTTTGTCGAGGCCGTGGTTCTTCTCGCTCAGATGATGCGTCTGCTGCTCGCAGACCGGCGTATCCAGCGAGGGCACGACATTGATGATCCGGACCCTGCCTTTGGTGTCGGCCAGGTTCACCAGCGAGAGGTCGCCCTTGGCGACCTTCACGTCGCGGAGCATATCGCCGACCTTGATGCCGGGGCCGGCGAGCGCGAGCGGCGCGCCTTTGAACGTGACGGTATGACCCTCGCCTGGTTCGGCGCTGCCGGTGGCGACCGGAAGGTTTTTGTACATGAAGCCGGTGTCGGCCTGGGTGCCCATGCCGGCGCAGCCGGACAGCCCCATCGGAACGGCAAGAACCAACGCAACGATGCCCGCGTATTTCATCGGTGACCTCTTTTCAGTGGTACGTAGGCCCGGCTAATTTATCGGCTCTTTACCTCGCGTAGTCAAGACTTCAGAAACGTCATCAGCAGGGCGTTCACGGCTTCCGGCTGCTCCCACTGCGGAATATGTCCGGCCGCGGGGATCAGCGCGATGGAGGCGCCTTTAATGGAGCGTTGCAGCTCGTGCCCGACCTCTGGCGGGAAGACCTTGTCCTGCTCGCCCCAGATGATGAGTGTCGGCCGGCTGATTTCACCGATTTTGAGCGCGAAGCCCTGTTCCCAGAGCGGTAGAGTTCTGACGGAGGTCATCGCGGCGGGGATCAGTCCCGGTCGCCGGCGGTTCTGATAGGAACGCTCGATGACGGCCGGCGTGAGCCGGCTGTGGTCGTACACGATTTCCTGCAGCACGTCTTTCGTGACCCAGCGGCCGGCGAGCCAGTTGCCGAGCCGGATCAGCCAGACTGGAGCCGAGGTCTCGACCGCGCGCTTGATGAGCGGACCCGTGAGTTTCTCGCGCACGCCTTTGGGCAAGCCGCTGATCAGCACGAGGCGGTCCACCCGGTCAGGATGGGCGAGAGTCATGCCGATGACGAGGCCGGCACCCATCGAATTGCCGATCAACGCGGTTTTCTGAATCCCCAGCGCGTCCATGAAGCCGCGGAGGAAGGCGATCATTTCATCGGGTGTGTAGGCGATGTCCGGCTTGTCGGACAGGCCCGAGCCGGGCAGGTCCAGGGTGATGACGCGATAGTGCGATGCGAGGGCGGCCTGCTGGTATTCCCACTGCCACATGGAACCACCGAAGCCGTGCACGAGGATGACCGGCTGGCCGCCGCCGGCGTCGAGATAGGCGATGCGGGTGCCGTTGACGGTCACCGTGTGGACCGGCTGGCGCTGGAGCCCGTCGAACCAGGGCGGAATCTCGGGTGGAGCGGCACAGGCGCCCAGGAGAATCGGGAGCAGCAGGAGAACGCACCAGCGCTGCGGGAACATACGGGCGGCTTATTCGAGCTGCACGAGTGTTTCGTCGGGCTTCACGTCGTCGCCTTCGTGCACGTAGAGCGTGGCGACGGTGCCGGCGACGGGGGACGGCAAGCGGTTCTCCATCTTCATGGCTTCGATGATCAGCACCGGATCGTCGGCCTTCACCTTGTCGCCCTTGGCGACCAGCACCTTGACGACGCGGCCGGGCATGGGCGAGGCGATGTCGCCGGGCTTGCTCGGCTTGGGCCGTTTCGGCTTGGCCTTGTCGCCGGTCTCCGGCGCTTCCGGCACGCCGGCCAGCACTTCCTGGATCGGCTCGAGTTGGACCTCTTCCAGCTTGTCGTTGATGCGGATGTAGTAGGGTTTGCGGCCCTCTTCCTTCCGGCCGGAGCCCGACACCTGGATGTGATAGGTCTCGCCGTGGACCGTGACGTTGAAGTCGATCGGCGCCAGGTGCAGCTCGTGCGCGACCTTGGGGCCCGCTTCCGGCGCCGGCGCCAGCGGCTCGGGCTTGAGCTCGCCCTTCTCCCGCTGGTCGAAAAATTCCCGCGCGATGGCGGGGAACAACGCCAGCGACACCACGTCCTCAGGCGACATGGATTTCCCGGCCAGTTCCGTGATGGCGGCGGGCAGTTCGGGTTCCAGCCGGTCCGCCGGGCGGCCCTTGACCGGCCGCTCATCGCCGGTGGCGCGCGCGGCGACCTCTTTGTTCACCGGGCCCGGCGGTTTGCCGTAGTACCCGAGGAAATAATTCTTCGTCTCGGTGGTGATGACCTTGTAGCGCTCGCCGGTCAGCACGTTGAGCGTGGCCTGCGAGCCTACGATCTGGCTGCTGGGCGTGACCAGCGGCGGGTAGCCCATGTCCTTCCGTACGCGCGGCACTTCCTCGAGCACGTCCCGCATCTTCTCCAGCGCGCTTTGCTCCGCGAGCTGGGCGGCCAGGTTGGACAGCATGCCGCCGGGAATCTGCGAGGTCAGGATTTCGGCGTCCACGCCCGTGAAATCGCTCTCGAACTGGTGGTACTTCTTTCGCGCCGTCCGGAAGTGCTCGGCGATCGGGATGAAGCGCGGCAGTTGCAGCCCTGTGTCGTAGGGTGTGCCCCGCAGCGCCGCGACCATCGTTTCCGTCGGCGGGTGGGACGTGCCGCCGGCGAGCGGCGACATGGACGTATCCAGGATGTCCAGGCCGCCCAGCACGGCCATCAGCGACGACATGGAGGCCATGCCCGACGTGTAGTGCGAATGCAGGTGGATCGGCGCCTTCACCGCGGCTTTGAGTTTCCTGACCAGTTGGTAGGCGTCCATCGGCGCCAGCAGACCGGCCATGTCCTTGATGCAGAGCGTGTCGGTGCCCAGGTCCTCCAGGCGTTTTGCCAGGTCCACGAAGCTGTCCAGGGTGTGGACGGGGCTCACGGTGTAGCAGAACGAGGCCTCGACGTGCTTGCCCTGGTCCTTCACGCAGCGGACCGCGTGCTCGAGGTTGCGGATGTCGTTGAGCGCGTCGAAGATGCGGAACACATCGATGCCGTTGGTCGACGAGCGTTCGATGAACCGCTCCACCACGTCGTCCGCGTAGTGGCGGTAGCCCACGACGTTCTGCCCGCGCAGCAGCATCTGCAGTTTGGTGTTCGGCATGGCGGCGCGCAGGGCGCGCAGCCGCTCCCACGGGTCCTCCTTGAGGAAGCGCAGGCAGGTGTCGAACGTCGCGCCGCCCCAGACTTCGAGCGACCAGTAGCCGATGGCGTCCAGCTTCTGCGCGATCGGCAGCATGTCCTCCGTGCGCATGCGCGTGGCGAGCAGCGACTGGTGGCCGTCGCGCAAGGCGACGTCCGTGATCAGCAGCTTTTTGCCGGGCGCCGGCGTGACGTCGATTCCCGGCTTCCCTTTGCCTGACTTCTTCATGGGTTTACGCGTTGCCATATGCTTTCATCATCCGTGATGCACTGCTACGCGGGACTCGCGTGACGCGCGAGAAATGCGAGACTCGGAAGAATCCTTCATGCCAGTCGCGCTTTCGTCCGAGTCGCGCGAGTCTCGCAACTCAAAGTCCCTCATACGCCGCGATGCAGGCGGAAATGGCCAGGACCAGATCCTCCGGCTCGATGTGTTCGTCGTAGTTGAACACGTCCGGGTGCGTCTCCAGGTAGGAGGTGTCGAACTTTCCGGCCCGGAAGTCCGGCTCCTCCATGATCTTTTCCATGAAGGGAATCGTCGTCTTGAGCCCGCGCAGGACGTATTCCTCCAGCGAGCGGTGCATGCGGCTGACGGTTTCCTCCCAGGTGCGGCCGCGGACCGTGAGCTTGGCGAGCAGCCCGTCGTAATAGGGCGGCACGTCGTAATCCTTGTAGACGGCGCCGTCGATGCGCACGCCGATGCCGCCCGGCGAGAGATAGGCGGTGACCTTGCCGGTCACGGGCCTGAAATTGTTCCGCGGGTCCTCGGCGTTGATGCGGCACTGGATCGCGTGGCCCTGCAGCGTCACGTCGCTCTGCTTGAACTCGAGCGGCCGGCCGGCGGCGATCGTGATCTGCGCCCGCACGATGTCCACGGCGGTGATCTGCTCCGTGACCGTGTGCTCGACCTGGATGCGCGGGTTCATCTCGATGAAGTAGTACCGGCCCTGCGGGTCCAGCAGGAATTCCACGGTGCCGGCGTTGTCGTAGTCCACCGCGCGGGAGATTTTCGTGGCGGCCTCGCCCATCTCGCTGCGCAGCTCCGGCGTCAGGACCAGCGACGGCGCGATCTCGATCAGTTTCTGGTGGCGGCGCTGGATGGAGCAGTCGCGCTCGCCCAGGTGGATGCTGTTTCCGTGGCGGTCCGCGAGGATCTGGAATTCGATGTGGTGCGGCCGCTCGATGTATTTCTCGATGAAGACGCTGCCGTCGCCGAAGGCGGCCTGCGCTTCACGCGAAGCGGTGTCCATGTTGACGCGCAGCTCCTGGTCGGACCGGACGACGCGCAACCCGCGTCCGCCGCCGCCGGCGCTGGCCTTGATCATGACCGGGTAGCCGGCGCTTCTGGCGAAGGCCAGGGCATCGTCCATGCTAGTGACGGCCTGTTCCGTGCCCGGCACGATCGGCACGCCGACCTGCTTGGCCAGAGTGCGCGCCTGGATCTTGTCGCCCATCAAATGGATGGCCTGCGGGGAGGGCCCGATGAAGGTGATGCCCGAAGCCTGGCACAAGTGGGCGAAAGCGGCATTCTCGGACAGGAACCCGTAGCCGGGATGGATGGCGTCCGCGCCGATGCGCAGGGCCAGGTCGACGATCTGCTGCCCGTCCAGAAAGCCCTTCACCGGACCGGGGCCGACGAGGTGGGACTCATCGGCTTTTTTGACGTAGATGCCGGTGGGGTCGGCTTCGGAATAAATGGCGGCGGTGGCGATGTTCAATTCGCGGCAGGCGCGAATGATGCGCATCGCGATTTCACCCCGGTTGGCGACTAAAATCTTCTTAAACATCGTGGAGTTCCGTTTCGCCTGACTTTCCCGAAATGCCCGTGAAAAGTCAGCGTAAGTTAGCATAGGGACTCAACGGCTGTCGAGGGAAAGGGTGGGGAAGACGTAAGGCGTGAGACGCGAGGTGTGAGGAGTCAGACGAAGCAGGGCACCCCTACGCCTGACCCCTCACCCCTGACGGTTGAGTTATTTCGCTTGGACCAGGAACCCCTTGGATCGGGCGTTGCCGCCTCCGGCGACGATGTCGATGAACGTCATGCCGGCTTTGACGTTGGGAACGACGGCCTCGATGGTGGTGTCGTTGATGAATTTGTATTCCACTTTGGACGCGCCCGCGGCGCTGAAGGCCACGCCGTGGAAACATTCCTTCGTGCCGAAGTTTTCGCCCTTGATGACGACTTTCGTGCCGGGCTTCGCCTCGTCCGGCTCGACCTTGTGGATCTTCGGCCGCTTGTTCCGGTCGCACACCGGGTCCTTTTCCACCTTGGACTCGTCGAAGCCCTTGATGGACTCCGTGCCGAACATGGTGAAGCCGGTTCCTTCTTCGATCTGGCCTTCCGGCTTTTTCTCCTCGGCCGCGAGCGGACCGGCCAGCACGGCGATGAACATCGTGACGATGAACAGGGAAATAAATCGAGTCATATGGGCCCCCTTGAGATAAGACGTCACTTCTTCTGTTCCAGCGGCGTATAGCCTTCGATATCCAGGATCTTTTGCCCGGCCGGCGAATGCGCAAAGGCGACCAGTGCGTCCACCATCGGGTTGGGCTCCTTTTTGCTCAGCAAGAGCAGCGGCCGGCGGAGTTTGTAGCGTCCATCCTTCACCGTCGGTTCCTCCGGCTCGACCTTATCGACTTGCAGGAGGCGGACCGCGACGCCCGAGTTGACGGCTTCCAGCGCCGGCCCCATGGAAACATACGTCACGGCCGAGAGGGGCGGGAGCGTGCCGGCCACGGTTTTGATGACCTTGTCGTCGGTCTTGATGACCTTTGCGGATTCGGGAATCTGACCGGTAATGCCGAGCAACTGCTCGAAGGTGTCGCGGATGTTCCGGTTCCTGGGGCGGTCCAGGAGCAGAATCCTGGTGTCCGGCCCCCCCACCTCGGCCCAGAGTTTGACTTTGCCGGAGAAGATGTCGGCGACCTGCTGCGAGGTGATCTCCTTCATGTGGTTCGCGAGATTCACCATGATCACGATCCCGTCCCATCCGATCTGCGCGGCCCGGAGGTCCGGGTCCTCCCTGCCGGTTACGGCGATCTGCGCCTGGCCGTTTTTAACGAGCTCGACTGGTTTGGAGTTTTCGTTCCACAGGATGTCCACGTAAGCGCGCGGGTTGGTTTTTTCGAACGCGCGCGCGAGTTTCTCGATGGCGTTGGCTTCCGGGCCGTTGCCGGCGATGACGATATGACCCACGGTGTCCCCGGCAGTGAGGGGCGGCGCGCCGGCGAAGAGCAGTCCTATGCAGAGAATGATGACGGTGGACGAGCGCATGTCAGGACGGCTTGTCGCCTCCCGAGTCGGAGTCGGATGAGGGGGGCGGCGTGGGCGGCTTCCGCTTGCCGATGATCGGCGGGAGTTTCCCGAACTTGTCCATCCGCTCGTGCAGCATGTCGTAGGCCTTCATTTCGCCGAATCCGGGCTTGTGGTCGCCCACGATTTTCGAGGCGAAGGCGGACAGAAGTCGCACGGCTTTCTTGGCCTGGCAGTGGGGGCAGACGGTGTCCTCGGAGCGGGCATTCATCGGCTGGACGATTTCAAAGCCTTCGCCGCAGCCCTCGCACCGGTATTCGTACATCGGCATGGGGTTTAGATCCTCCCAACGTGTGAGCAAATTATAGCCGATTTGCCGGACGGATGCGACAAGCGACGCAAAGGAAAAAGTAAAAAGGTAAAAGTAAAAAATAACAGGCCTGCAGGTTCCTGATCCTTACTTTTTCCTTTTCACTTTTGCCTTTTTACTTGCTCCGTGGTCTTGACCGCGCGGCGTGCGGTCGAGTATCTTAGCCGCACGTGCCAGAATGCAGTGGTATTGGAAAAGGGAGAGGGACATGCCGTTGTTGATTCGTCGGTTTAAGTTGACCAGCGGAATGATGCAAGAGGAGCGGATTGACGATCCGGACCGGATCGAGCGGTATTTCAAGCTGTTCGAAAAGGATGACGTCAAGAAACTTGAGACCGGCGTCAAGGTCTTTATCGAAAAAGACGAATGGCAGCTCCTGCCGTGAGCCGCCTGCAGCGGGCTCAATTTTCCCATTTGGTGATTTGATCATTGATTGAATGGACGGACCGTCTGCCGGGCTCCAATCGACAAATCAGCAAATGGGTAAATCACGCAATTGCTTCTTACCATGATCTACTGGCTCCACATCGCCCGCCAAAACGATCGGACAATGCTTCACAAGGATCGCTGCCCGGCGGTTCCTTCCCACAATATAACCACGGATTTCTGGGAAGGCGGGTGGTTCGAATATCCGGACAAGGAACGGGCCCTGGCGGCCATGGAACAGTCCGGCACCAACGATCACAGGAAGTGCCCCCTCTGTAAGCCCTAATGACGTTGCGTCGGTTTGTCAGTTTAGCCCGTTGTGCCAGTTAACGGGCTCAACCGGCTGAACAGGCCAAACAGATTCATATGCCCCGTCTTGCGCTCATTCTCACCACCCTGATCTGGGGTGCGACGTTTCCAGCCACCAAGGCCGCCCTCGCGCAGATTCCCCCCTTTTCGTTCATGTGCCTGCGGTTTCTGCTCGGCGCGATCCTCGCCGTCGGCGTGTATCTGGCCGTCGGCGGCCGGCTGCGCGTCGACCGCGAACTCCTGCGCATGAGCGGCATTGCGACGATCTTTCTCTTTCTGGGCTATGTCACCCAGACGATCGGCCTGCAGACGACCACCGCATCCAACTCGGCGTTCATCACGGTGCTGTACGTGATTTTCGTGCCGGTCTTTCTGCGGCGGTTTCAGGGGCGCACATGGTTCTCGGCGGGGCTGGCGCTGACGGGCCTCTGGTTCCTGGTCACGCCCTCGTTGGAGATGAACGTCGGCGACCTCTGGACGCTGGCCTGCGCCGTCGCCTTCGCCGCGCACATCGCCTGCATGGAGTCCTTTTCGCGCCGGGGAGAAGCCGCGCTGTTTTTTCTGTGGCAGATGATACTCGTGACCCTGCTGCTCGGACCGGCCATGCTGATCGAGGGGCCGACATGGGGGCAGGTGGCGCCGACCGGCATTTTATTGGTCGGGTTGGGGGTGACCGGCGGGCTGGCCACCGGCGCCTTTGCGGTGCAGGTCTGGGTGCAGCGGGTCCTGCCGGCGCAGCAGGTGGCGCTGATCTTCTCCCTGGAGCCGGCTTTTGCCGCGTGGCTGTCCTGGTATTTTCTCGGCGAGCAGATGAGCGCGCAGGGCTGGATCGGCAGCGCGTTGATCCTGGCGGGAGTCATCATCGGCGGACTGGCGCCGGGCGAGAGGGGTAACGGGGTAGAGGGGTAGAGGGGTAGAGGGGCAGGAGGAGAGTGGCGCAGAAATTCGGCAACAGCCGCTGGGTCAAGGAGGGATGGCTGGATAACCGTGTCGGCGGCTGCGTCGTTGGGCGCATCACCTTCGCAGTGATCGGAGCGGTGGATCTCTATTTAAAGGGAAACTTTCGCGGCGAGATCGCCGGCAAGGCCATCCGGTTCAATAATCCCGGGTTCGAAGACGATGACATGGCCGGGCATGTCATCGGCGACATGGAGAATCCCCAAATCGGCGAAGTCAATCTCATCTCATTCGATCCGCATCCGAACCTCGCTCCGCATCCCTATATTGAATGGTTTTCCATCCAGAAGAACCATTACCGCATCGAGCTGCAGCCGCAGGACGCCAGGATTCTGTCCGATGGCGAGGCGCAGGCGCTGGATCGGGACAGCCAGGCGCTCCGGGACAAGCTGAGTTCGCAGGTCCGCTCGACGCGGGACCGGGAAGACTCGGATTGGGTGTAAAACCCGTCAGACTTTTCGCTGCTGGAACTGCGCGAGGTGCGTGGCCAGCATGCCGGCGACGAGGGATTTGTCGAAGGGCCAGGCGTAGCGGATGGCGATGCCCGGGTGGGTTCGCTTGAGATGCTCCACCGTTTCAGGAATTTCGATCTCGGCGTGCGAGCCGCCGGCGGTGAACATGGACGAGACCACCGTGATGTCCCCTGTGCCCTCCTTGATGAGTTCTTCCACAGCCTCTTCCAGCGTCGGCGCGCAGAATTCGTTGTAGGCGATCGCCAGCCGGTCGCCGTTCAGCAGAGGACACAACTGGTCGGCAAGGGCCTCCAGCCCTCCTTTATAGGGATCGTTCTGCGGCGTGCGCGGCCAGCGACGAATCTTCTGATCTAATTCCAGTTCTTCCTATGACATGGGCTTGCCTGCCGCGCGGCGCTGCGCTTCCAGTTGCTTGAGTTTCCGGACAAGTTCATGCGGGCAGTCTTTCGGCACCCCGCCGTGCCCCACCAGCACGATGGCCCGCCTCATTTTTTCCGCTCCAATTCTTCCAGCGCCGCGAACAGATCCGGACGGCGCAGAGTGTAACCCAGTTCAGCCAGCAGTTTCCGGTTGCTGATCCGCTTGCCCGCCGTGGGATCGGCCGGCAGCGGCTTGGCGGTGCCCCAGCGCGCGGCGGCTGCGTCCATGATTTCGGACCAGCGGCGAGGTGTTCCATCGCTCACATTATAGGTGTCGCCCGGCGTGCCGTCCTCCAGGGCCCGTAAAATAATCGCGGCCAGATCCTCGACGTGGATCAGGTTGACGTAGCGGTGGGAATAACCGACGCGGCCCTGGCGAATCCACTCGAGCGGGTTGCGGCCCGGCCCGTAAATGCCGGCCACCCGCAGCACGATCGCGCCGAACCGTTCGCGCAGCAACTCCTCGCCGTGGACGCGGGCGATCGAGCGGTCGACGGGAGCGGTTTCATCCACCGGCTCGCCGCGCACGGCCTGGGGCGAGCCGTCATAGGCCGAGGTCGCGCCCAGCACGACCAGCCGCCGCAGGCGCGGGACGACCTGTTCACCGAACGCGCAGACGGTGTCCGGCGGCACGGCCGGAAAGGTCCAGACCGCGTCGGCCTGTGCCGGGATCGCCTCCCACGTGTCCGCACGGTCGAGATCGAACAGCAGGCGCTGCTCGGGTGGAATACCCTTTAGATTCGTCTCCGGCGCGCGGCTGGCGGCGAAGACGATACGGCCTTCGGCCCTGGCCTGCCGGAACAGCTCGCGGCCGGTGTAGCCGGTGCCAAGGATGACCAGCGAATGGAACGATGTCGGCTCCGCCTGGTCAGACATGATTGCGCGACCTGCGATAGTCGGACGCTCGTTTCAAAAAGTCCTTCAATATCTGCGGATCGTGCAGCCGGTCTTCATCCTCAACGGGAATCAGCAAAAAATGATCCATCAAGGCTCGTGCGAAGAGGCCGACTCCCTCAAGCGTCTCGACTCCCTGCGCATTTACGAGAGGGACCTTGCCGATGCCGCAACTTGGCGATCGAGCCTTGAACACGTAACCGGAGAGATCCAACCGTTCAAGCTCGCGCAGCCGGCGCGCCGAGAACTGTTGCATGGCGGCTGTGTGATCCACGCTGGTTGTGATGGTCACAATCCGTGGCGACACGGCGGTTCCTTCCAGCCGCATCGGCTCGCGCGGGACGCCGAGCCCTGCTTCCACCTCAGGGCACACGGGCACCCATTCAACGTGCCGGCTCAGGGTGTCGGCGAGCAAGGCATCACGCTTGTGCCCACCGTCGTAGCGGACGTGGTCGCCCAAGAGACACTGGCTGATACCGATGCGAAGGCGAGGAGAAGCGGTCATGGCGGGAGACTGCCGAAGCGCGCTCCGCTATGTCAAGGTATGCACCGGCCCGCTGGTGGATATTCGTGGGCAACCTCGCTAAAATGCGACGTCTCGGGAAAAGGCGCGTCCACGCGGAAAGAAGCCTGTCCGCAGGCTTGGGTCATGGGTAAGAGGCGCGTCTCGGCGCGCCTGGGGCTAGGCGGGTGAGATGGCGGATGCAACGACGCCTGGGGTAGGTGGGTTAAATGAATGATCGCTTTCTCAAAGCCTGCCGCCGCGAGCCGGTGGACTGCACGCCGGTGTGGTTCATGCGGCAGGCCGGCCGCTACATGCAGGAATATCAGGCGATCCGCGCCAAGCATTCCATTCTCGACGTCTGCAAGACGCCCGAACTCGCCGCGCAGGTCACGCTCCAGCCCATTGATCGCTTTCCGCTCGACGCCGCCATTATTTTTGCCGACATTCTGCTGCCGCTGGAGCCGATGGGCCTGTCGCTCACGTTTACGGAGGGGGAGGGGCCCGTCATCAAGAATCCTGTCCGCGACCGCGCCGCGGTCGAGCGCTTGAAAAGCATCGATGGGGACGAACTGCGCTACGTCGAAGAAGCGATCATACAGGCACGCAAGGCGCTCACCGGGAAAGTCCCGCTGATCGGATTCGCCGGTGCGCCGTTCACGCTGGCCAGCTATGCCATCGAGGGCGGCAGCTCGAGAAATTTCATTACAACGAAGCAATTCATGTACCGCGAACCGGAAGCCTGGCACAAGCTGATGGACAAGCTGGCCCGCGTGGTGACCGGCTACCTGCGCCGCCAGATTCGCGCCGGCGCCCAGGCCGTGCAGCTGTTCGACAGCTGGGTCGGCTGCCTCTCGCCCGGCGACTATGCCGAATACGTGCTGCCGCACGTGCAGCTGATTTTCGAAGGGTTGAAGCGTGAAAATGTTCCGACGATTCATTTCGGCACCGGGACATCCGGTCTGCTCTCGCTCATGAAAAAAGCCGGCGGGACGGTGATCGGGGTGGACTGGCGCGTGCACATGGACGAGGCCTGGGCCGGAGTCGGCCACGACGTCGCGGTGCAGGGCAACCTCGACCCGGTGGTCCTGTTCGCTCCTTTGCACGAAATCGAACGGCGGGTGGAGGATATTCTGCGGCGCGCCGCCGGCCGTCCGGGACATATTTTCAATCTCGGACACGGGATCCTGCCCAATACGCCTGTCGAGAATGTCGCGGCGACCGCTGAGTTGGTACATAAGCTGAGTCAACGTTGAATTTTAGCGAGCAGCAAGTAGCTGGCAGCTAGCAGCCAGATTAGGGCTCAATAATATCGCCATTAGCTATTTGCTATCAGCTATTGGCTATTCGCTTTGGTGAGAAGATGCCAGGACCGCAAAGACTGACGGCGATCCTATTGATGGCGGTGGGAGGGCCGGACAAGTTGGAGAATGTCGAGCCCTACCTGCTCGACGTGCGCGGGGGGCGGCCGACGCCGCCTGAACTGGTCGAAGAGATCAAGGAACGGTACCGCGTGACCGGTGGAAAAACGCCGGTGCTCGGCATCATGCGTGAAATCGTCAAAAAGCTGGAGCAGAGGCTCAACGGGCCGGGCGGCGAGCGGTACCGCGCCTATATCGGATTCCGGCACTGGCATCCCTATATCAAGGACGCCTACGCGGAGCTGATGGACGAACGGCCCGAGCAGCTCATCGGTGTCTGCATGGCGCCGCAATATTCCTCGATGAGCATCGGCGCCTACATCAAGAAGGTTGAAGAGGCGCGGGCGGCGCTCGGCGGCGAGTTCCCCGTCAGTTACGTTCAAAGCTGGCACGAGCACCCGCGTTTGATCGCGGCGATCGCCGAGAACATCACCGCCGCGCTGCAGAAATTTCCGGCGGACGTGCGCAGCCGCGTGCCGATCCTGTTTACGGCGCACAGCCTGCCGGAGCGCATTCTGCAGATGAAGGATCCCTACCCGGACCATGTGCGGGCGACCATGAACGCCGTGTGCCGGACGCTTGGTGAGGTGACGGCGAGGTTTGCCTACCAGAGCCGGGGACGGTCGAGTGAAAAGTGGCTGGGGCCGACCGTCGAGGAAGCGCTCGATGCCTTGTGCGCGGACGGCCACAAGCACGTGCTGATGGCGCCGATCGGGTTCATCTCCGACCATCTGGAGGTGCTCTACGATATCGACATTGAATTGAAACAGCGCGCAGCCAAACAGGGGATGCAGTTGGAGCGGATCGCCATGTTGAATGCCACACCGCCCTTGATCGAAATCCTCGCGTCGGTGATTGAGCAACACGAGACCTCGTTGGTTCGGTAAAGTTCTCGGTGGCAGCACAACCCACACAACCAGCCAGACACGTCGCCATCGTCGGCGGCGGCATCGCCGGTCTGGCGGCGGCCTGCAGCCTCTATGAGCAGGCGGCAAGCGCGGGCCTGCCGCTGACCTGCACGCTGATCGAGGCAGGCCGTGATTGGGGTGGCAAGATCCTTACGCATCACGTGGGCGATCTGACGATCGAAGCCGGTCCCGATTCGTTTCTCTCGCAAAAACCCTGGGGTCTCGAACTCTGCAACAAGCTGGGGCTCTCCGGCCGGCTCATCAATACGAACGAGCATCAGAAAAAAACCTTCATCTATTCGCGCGGACGCCTGCGCGAACTGCCGGAAGGGCTGGTCGTCATCGTGCCGACCAAGCTGGGGCCGTTTTTGAGCAGCGGACTGGTTTCCTGGCCCGGCATCATGCGGATGGGGATGGACCTGGTGTTGCCGGCCCGGCGCGCGGGCGGCGACGAGTCGCTGGCGTCTTTTTTCTCGCGACGGCTCGGGCGCGAAGCCTTCGAACGGGTCGTCGAGCCGTTGATGGCTGGAATCTACGCGGGCGATGCCACGCAGATCAGCCTCCGCGCAACCTTCCCGCGCTTTCTCGACCTGGAACAGAAACACGGCAGCCTGATCCGCGGGATGCTGGCCAGCCGGTCGGCCGTCCAGGCGGCATCAGCCCGGCCGGCCAGCGCGCTGGGGGGCCGCACCATGTTCGTGACGCTCCGGGACGGGTTGGCGGAATTGGTTCAGGCGTTGCTGACGCGGCTCGCGACCGCAGGCGCGAAGCTCATGACGCAGCAATCGGTGGCGGCGATCCGGGTGCGTCAAACCGGCACGACCCATCCGATCGGATGGACCTACGACCTGACGCTGGAGAACGGTCCGGTGATTTCCGCCGATGCGGTGGTGCTGGCGACGCCGGCCTTCGTATCCGCCGATCTGGTCCGGCCGTTGAGCCCGATTGCGTCGGAATTGCTCGGCGCGATTCCCTATGCGTCCACGGCCACGGTGTCGCTGGCCTATGCGGCCGGGACGCTCGGCGCCGAAGTCGACGGTTTCGGATTCGTGGTGCCGCGGGTGGAGCGGCGCGACCTGCTGGCGGCGACGTGGACGTCCTTGAAGTGGCCGCACCGCGCGCCGGCCTCGCAAACGCTCGTGCGCTGCTACCTCGGCGGGATCGGGCGAGAAGCCGTTCTGCAGGAGGACGACCGCGCGCTCGTCCGGCGCGTACGCGACGAATTGAAATACATCGCCGGCGTGACCGGCGAGCCGGCCTATGCCGAGGTGAACCGGTGGGAGCGCGGCATGCCGCAATACACGCTCGGGCACTTGGATCGTTTGGAAGCCATCCAGCGGTCGCTCGATCGGTATCCCAGCCTCGTGCTGGCCGGGGCGGCGTATCGGGGCATCGGCATTCCGGACTGCATCAAGGATGGAAGCGACGCAGCCGCGTCCGTGATCCGATTCTTGATGGGAACCCGCGCATGATTATCCATGTTGCGTGACTCACATGGGACTCAATATAGTGAGGAACGTTTGTTAGACCCGTTAGGCCTGTTTAGCCGGTTAGGTCCGTTAACGGATGAAACAGGCTCAACCGGCTGAACGGGCTGAACAGGCTCAACTGACTCAACGGGCACAACATCCGAGTTATGGCCAGTCCGTTTACCATCCTGAACGTCAGCGGTCCGTACCGGGAACCCCGCGAAGCGGTGTTCTCGTACGACTATTCGATCCAGCGGGTCACCTGGCCGACTCCATGCGGTGTGCGTGTCAAGGTCGCTGTGGCCGAAGAGTTGGACTATTTCAAGGCCAAAGTCCTTGAAATCCAGGGCGGCAGTCCCGGCCAGCAGTTGAGGATCTCGCAAATACTCACGCAACGCATCGCGGATCATAAGCTGCAGATCGCGAATGAAGAAAATATGCTCAACGAACGCCTGGATGTCATGATTGCGCCGTTCACTGGAGCGCTTGCGCATCTGTTTTCAAAGTTGGAGGCGCGAATGAACGAATCAAAGGCCGCGTTACGACAGGAAATTCACGAAAAAGTGAAACTTTGACTACTCGGTATTATTCCACAGAATCTGTGGATAACTCTGTTGATAGCAGTCTTTAAAGCACATGATTTCAGCATCTGAAGCCACCCTTAACGACTTGCCTACCTTTTAGTCATTGTGGTTCTTCAATAAGTTACCACAAGATATAGTGATTTTTTGTACATTTGTATTAAAGCGGCCTGAAATTGGCAGGGGCTGAGTATAGGCTGTGTACTGTAGAGGCAAAAACCATGCGAGAAATTCGATACATGCAAAGCGAGGGAAGACATTGGCAATATGAAGAAAATTTCTTTACAAAAGTCTTAGAAGAGTTCGCGATAATGTTTGGAATGGATGCCGGACTCGTCAGCGAAGCCGATGGACCCTTTATCGGGATGTCCGGTGTCGTTTAAGTCGATCCGGTAATGTCCGCGCACGTGTTCCATGGCGGTTTCGAACGGAATGGCGCTTGGATAGAGCTCGCCGGGAGCGTGAGCACCGTGCGACAACACTTTGATGGCGTCGTCTTTCGCATATTTTCCGTCAGAAAAGATAAAAATATCCGCTACAGCATATTCGCCGAGTTTATGCTTCGGCGTGGTGGGCGGGAGAAGGGTCGCCAGCGCATTGGACAGCCGGGCCTGTCGGAAACGTTTGAGCAGGCCGGCAATCTGGCTGTCGGTGGCCTGCTCCGGGACCAGCACACCGATCGCGTTGAATTCCTTGATGGTGGTCTTGACGCGAAAGATGATCGGCGCCGCGTCGGCTTCTTCTTCAACAAGGGTTTTCGAGGCCAGCTCGGGATTGACCGGCGGCTGGGTCTGCTTGCCCTTTGGCGTGGCCAGCCAGATCGCGAACCACAGGCCGAGTATGACGGAGAGGACGACGACCAGCGGGTGTGCACCGGCGCGCTTGCCCTCTTGGTAAGGGGCTTCTGCCTGTTCCGCCTCGGGCTTTTGATCGGGTTCCATAAGTTATTTGGTGATCTGGTGATTTCGTAATTTAGCGAAATTCACTTCGTCCAATCACCATATCGCCAAATCATACTTCCCTTGCCTTGGCCTTCTTCCATAGGGCATCCATTTCGTCCAGTGTCATGGAGTCCAGCGTCCGGCCCGTGCGCGCGGCCTCCGCTTCAATGAAGTGGAACCGGTCGGCGAAACGGTCGGTTGCCCGCCGCAGGGCGTCCTCCGGGTTGAACTTGAGGAATCGCGCCAGGTTCACCAGCGAGAACAGCACGTCGCCCATCTCATCTTCCAGATGCCGTTGCGCGGCACTGCGTTCGGCATCGCCCGCCTGGTCGTTCCGCGCGACATAGGCTTCGGTCAGTTCTTCGATCTCTTCCTTGACCTTGCCCATGACCTGATGGACGCCCTCGCCGTTCTGCGGCCAGTCGAAGCCTACGCGCGAAGCGCGGGCCTGGATCTGAAACGCCCGCAGGAGGGCGGGCAGGGTCTTGGGCACGCCGTCCAGCACAGATTCGGAGCGTCCGGTCTGCTGCCGTTCTGACTTTTTGATCTGTTCCCAGTTGGTATAGACCTGGTCGGGCGTGAGCGCGCCGCCGCCCTTCGGCCCGAAGACATGGGGATGCCGGCGGACCAGTTTGTCCGCAAGCAGTTGCATCACATCCTCGATAGAGAAGGCCTGCCGCTCGGCCGCGATCTGGGCATGAAAGAGAATCTGCAGCAGGAGATCGCCGAGCTCCTCGCGCAGCTTGCCGTCATCCTGTTTGTCGATCGTTTCCAGGACTTCGTAGGTCTCTTCCAGCAGGTAGGGTTTCAGCGAGTCGTGCGTCTGCTTGCGGTCCCAGGGGCAGCCGTCCGGCGCCCGCAGTTTTGCCATCAATTGTATGAGTTCGTCGAACCGATCCGCCACCGCAATAGCTCCTTCAATCGAGGGGCATTATACCTGTTTGAATCGCCGCATAGAAATGTCCAGGATGGATGCAGCCATGAATTCGTCAGGTCCCTGGATAGCCGGATGTATATGCGTGTGGTGTGGGGAAGAATATGACGGGTGAGCGAAGCGCTTTCTCCCCTTTCCCTAGCGGCGGTTCGGGTTGCCTTCGACTGCGCGCATCGGACGAGCACCCTTCCGAGGCGTGCGCGTTCTGCGAGCACGGAAGGCAGACCGAACCGCCACGCTCATCTTACTGTGTCGCTTGCGCAACACTAGGCCCTGTGATAGCGTACGCATAGTATTTCATATGGTTAGGAAGGGCCATGGCCAAGGAAGAAGAACAGGGTTTTGTGATTCGAGACAAGCGGGGCCGGGGCGACGAACCGGCGGCGTCCGAGTCCAGCCGTCCGGCTGCGGCAGCACCCGCGCCGGCGTCCGAGCCGGGGCAGGAGGCAGCCCATGGCCACGAGCCGCATCTGCCCGTGACGTTTCCGTCGTTCGTGTTCTCGCTCAGCACCTCCGCGCTGATGCTCATGGGCGAACAGTTGGATCCACGGCAAGGCAAGATTCCCGTCAACCTGCCGCAGGCCAAGGAAATCATCGACATCCTGTCCGTGCTGGAGGCCAAAACGAAGGGCAACCTGGATACAGAAGAACAGCAGATGCTCACGGACATGCTCTATGCTCTGCGGATGAAATATGTGGACCTGGCGTCCGGGAAAAAACCACCGTCTGCCTCCTAGCGGATGTTGAAAAAGGCCTTCGCCCGGAATGTTCATGAACGCTTCTGCTGCAATCACGGATACGCTGCTGCGACGGGCGGGCTCGCCGCTCAGTCAGTCAACGTCCTGCTGAGGGGCGCCTCCTTCCTTTGCGGCTCCACGCGCCCCTCTCGCGACGCGTCTACGTGATTTCGCGACGAATCGCCATGAACAATCCGGGCTAGCTTCGTTCTCGCATTGCTCGCTGCGGCTTTGCCACGGGAAAGACGCGCGTCTTGGCGCGCGTGGGGTGGGTCGGGTGCAACGAAGACCTTTTTGAGCATTCTGAAAGAAAATTCTCGAGCGGTCGAAGTTCAATGCATATCTCAGCCTGCATAATGGAGCGGCTACTAATCGGGCTAGCCTGTGTGGTCTGCGCAGTCGGACCGGCGTGGGCGGAGAAACCGCAGCAGGCTGCGACTGTTCGCGCGGCTTCGCTGGCCGAGACCGGCTGGAAGCTGATCAAGGGCGGTGAGTATCACCGGGCCTCCACGACTTTTGCCGAGGCCTCGGCACTGGCGCCCTCGGATGCCTCGCTGCTGATCGGTCTCGGCGTGAGCCAGCATCTGCTGGTCAGGGACGAGCAGGCGGCTGTGACGTTCCAGAAAGCGCTGGCGCTCGATTCCGGCGCGACCCAGGCCCACAAGTTCCTGGGCGACATTTACGATCAACGGGGTGAGATTAAAACGGCGCTGCGCCATTACGAGCACGCCGCCCGGCTGGATCCCAACGAAGCAGGCATTAAAGGCCGCGTGCTGGCCGCGCGCCGCGCCGTCGAAGCCGAAGCCGGCCTGGACCGGCTGTTCAGCGCGCATTTTGTCGTCAAGTTCCACCGCTCCACGGATCGCGCCGTGGCCAACGCCGTGGCCGACAGGCTGGAGGCGGTCTATCGGACGATCGGCGCCCAATGGTTGTATTTCCCGGCTTCCCGTGTCGTCGTCGTGCTCTATCCCCGCGGGCAATTTCAGGGAGCGGCGTCTGGTCCGGATTGGGCGCAGGGGCTGTTCGACGGCCGCATCCATCTGCCGGTGGAGCGCATGTCCGGCGATCCGGCTTCGGCCGATGCCGTGTTGCGGCACGAGTACATGCATGCCGTCGTGCACCGGCTGAGCGGCGGGCAGGCGCCGGCCTGGCTGAACGAGGGGCTCGCGCTCTATATGGAGCGGGGTCCGGATGCCGCCGGGTCATGGGAGCGCGAAACGCGCCGGATTCAAGCGGGCGAGCGGCCACCGCTGGCGGCGCTGCACCGGAGCTTCCTCGAACTGCCGGCCGGCGATGCGTCACTGGCCTACGCGGAAAGTTACGGCGCCACCCGCGCGTTGCTGCAGCGGCGGGGCACGGCGTTGGTCCGCCGGCTGCTGGAGTCCCTGACGGTCACGCCGGATTTTGGGGACGCGTTTGAAACGCTGTTCCATGAACGATACAGTGACTTTGATTCGTCCTGGGCGGTTGTGCGCAGTGTGAACGGACGTTAAACGTCATTCGTTAATCGCCAGAGTCGGCTCGGACGTTTAACGTTTCACGTTTAACGAGTAACGAGGGAATAATGCCGGGCCTGTTCGATCCGCCGGTCGAGATAAAGAAATCCTCGGAGGGGTTTCGCCGCACGGCTGCCCCCGCGTCCGGGTCCGAGCTGCGATCCGGCGAATACACCGCTGAGCGCCGGCCGCACTGGACGCCGGTGTGGACCGTCCTCCTGTTGCTCGTGCCCTGCCTCGTGCTGACCTACTATTACTCGCAGGACATTCTGAGCGGTGCGACCAATCCTGACGCGCTCCTGCCGGATGCCAGCTATGCCTTCGTGCTGCTGCTGGTCAATCTGGACCTGATCGGGCTCGTCGTGCTGACGCTGCTGCTTTCCCGCAGTCTGATCAAGGCCTACTTCGAACGGCGGCACCGGCTGGTCGGCTCGGGCTTCCGCGCCAAACTCGTGGCCGCCTTCATCGGGTTTTCGCTGATCCCGACGGTGCTGCTGGCGATCGTGGCGAGCGGGCTGGTGACGAAGGCGATGGATGTCTGGTTCAACGACCAGATCGAGCAGGTGCTGAAGGACTCCCAGGACGTGGCGCGGATGCACCACGAAGGCCACGTGACGCTGGCGATCAACAACGCGCGGGCCATCAGCCTGGAAATCTACCGTGAGGAGTGGATGAAGCGCGACCTGCGCGATCTCCTGTCGGCCGGCATGGCGCGCAAACGGGCGGAGCACAATCTGGCGAGCGTCGAGATCTATTCGCCCAAGCTAGAACTGCTCACGAAAGCCGTGGATCCGGCGGTGTCGGCATCCGTCGTGGAACTGCCGATCGGGCAACTGGTGCTGCAGGTCCTGGAGGGCAAGCAGGAGATGACGTCGGTGCAGGAGGCGCAAAGCGGGCGTCTGATCCGGGCCGGCGTGCCGATCGCGTCGAACGCCAGGCAGGGCGAGATGGACGGCGTCGTGGTCGTGGCGGCCTATGTGCCGGAATCGCTGCTGGCGAAGATGGAGGGGATTGCCAGGCAGTACACGGAGTATCGCCAGATCAAGGCCATGCAGAAACCGATCAAGGTGGCGGCCTATCTGTTCGTCGCCGTGATCACGGTGATGATCCTGTTCGGCGCGACCTGGTTCGGCTTCTATGTGGCGCGGGGCATCACCGTCCCGATCCAGCGGCTGGCCGAAGCGACGGAATCCATCGCGCACGGCAATCTCGACGTCAAGATCAAGGTCAAGGCGACGGACGAGATCGGCACGCTGGTGGAGTCCTTCAACCGCATGACCGACGACTTGCGCAGCAGCAAAACGAAGATCGAAGAGGCCAACATCTCGCTCGACCGCCGCCGTGCCTACATCGAAGCGGTGCTGGCGACGGTGGCGGCGGGCGTGCTGTCCATCGACCGGACCGGCACGATCACGACCGTGAATCCGTCGGCGGAGCGCATCCTGGGCGTGTGGGGCGACCGGTTGCGGAGCCGTCCCGTCAACGAAGTGTTCAAGGAGCTGAAGCTCGATCTGTTCCAGAATGCGTATGACCGCATTCACGCGGACGCGCTGGACACGCTGTCGCTGGAAGGCGTGATGGAGGTGCAGGGGAAGCCCATGACCACCGTGCTGAACCTCTCGCGCATGCGGGACGAGGCGGGCAGGGACCTGGGCTTCGTGCTCGTGTTCGAAGACCTGACCGAGCTGATCAAGGCCCAGAAGGTCGCAACCTGGAAGGAAGTGGCGCAGCGCATCGCGCACGAGATCAAAAATCCGCTCACGCCCATCCAGTTGTCGGCCCAGCGGCTCCGGAAGAAGTTCGACGAGAAAGCTCCTGATTTCAACAGCGTGTTCGAAGAATCCACGAACGTGATCATCAGCGAGGTCAACAGCCTCAAGCGCATGGTGGACGAATTCTCCAAGTACGCGCGGATGCCGGCGCCGCAGATGGCGCGGCAATCGCTGCACGACGTCGTGCGCGACGTCGTCGCGCTCTATCGGGGCGCCCATCGCGACGTGCAATTCACCGCGGAGATGGACGAGACACTGCCGTACCTGAACTTCGACCGCGAGCAGATCAACCGCGTCTTCGTCAACCTGCTCGACAACGCGGTGCAGGCGATGGAGCAGCGCGGACATGTGTGGATCACGACCAGGCACGATGCCAAGCGGCGGCGCGCGGTGGTCACGGTGGCGGACGACGGGCCGGGGGTGAATCCCGAGGACCAGGACAAATTGTTCATTCCCTATTTCACCAGAAAACGGACCGGCACGGGCCTGGGATTGGCGATCGTGCAGCGCATCATCACGGACCACGAAGGCCAGATTCGCGCCGGACGGAACGAACCGAAGGGCGCGGTGTTTACCTTTGAGCTTCCGACGTAATGGAGACATGAATGGCCGAATCGATTCTGATCGTTGACGACGAACCGGCGATCCTGACATCGCTGAGCAAAATCCTCGAGGACGAGGGCTACCAGATCGCCATGGCCAAGAGCGGCCAGGAGGCGTTGAAGATGCTGGGGGCCGATCCGCCGGATCTCATGATGCTCGACATCTGGATGCCCGAACTGGACGGCATCGAGACGCTGAAGCGCGCGCGCGAGCAGGCGCCCCAGGTGCAGGTCGTCATGATGTCGGGGCACGGCAATATCGAGACGGCCGTGAAGGCCATCAAGCTCGGCGCCTACGATTTCATCGAAAAGCCGCTGTCGCTGGAAAACGTCACGCTGCGCGTGCGCCATGCGCTGGACCAGCGGCGGCTTCAGGAGGAGAACAAGACCCTGCGCAGCAAGGTGGACCGGCAGTTCGAGCTGATCGGCACCTCGCCGGTCATGCAGAAGCTGCGCACGCTGATCAAGACCGCCGGCCCGGCCAACGCCCGCGTGCTGATCGGCGGCGAGAACGGGACAGGCAAGGAGCTGGTTGCCCGCGCGATCCACCAGCACAGCCCACGCTCCGACAAGCCGTTTGTCGCCGTCAACTGCGCGGCGATTCCAGAAACGCTGATCGAAAGCGAACTGCTCGGGCATGAGAAGGGGTCGTTTACCGGCGCCACGGCGCAGAAGCGGGGCCAGTTCGAGCAGGCGGACGGCGGGACGCTGTTCCTGGACGAGATCGGCGACATGAGCCTGAGCACGCAGGCGAAGGTCCTGCGCGTGCTGCAGGAGCAGCAATTCATGCGCGTGGGCGGGACCAAGGTCATCAAGGTGGACGTGCGGGTGATCGCCGCGTCCAACAAGGACTTGCAGGCTGAAATCAAGAAGGGAAATTTCCGGGAGGACCTGTATTACCGGCTCAACGTGGTGCCGATCGAGGTGCCGCCGTTGCGCCAGCGGAAGCAGGACATCCCGCTGCTGGTGAAGCATTTCCTCAAGACCCACGCGGAAGAGCAGAAGGTCAAGCCGAAAGAAATCACGGCGGAGGCGATGGTGGCCCTGGAGCAGTACGACTGGCCGGGCAACATCCGCGAATTGCGCAACCTGATCGAGCGGCTGATGATCATGGTACCGAGCGAGACCATCGATCCTTCCCACATCGGCCTGCTGTTGCAGTCGCATTCCACGGCCGCAGGCGGCACCGCGACGGCGCCCAGTCCGCTGGCGATGAAGAACTTCGATTCGCTCAAGGACGCGCGGAACGCCTTCGAGCGTGAATACATCAGCCGCAAGCTCCGCGAGCACAACTGGAACGTCTCCCGCACGGCGGAAGACCTGCAGATCGAACGCAGCCATCTGCATAGAAAAATAAAATTGCTGAACGTCGAGTTGCGGCCCGAAAACTAGCGGCCGCTCTATCGTCCCAACTGAATGTTCAATCGCATCACGTCATTTACGTCTAATGTCCACCATCACAATTGAAAAGCTTGTCCAGGGAGGGCGCGGTTTGGCGCGGCAGGAGGGGCAGGTGCTGCTCGTGCGCGGGGTCATCCCGGGCGAGACGGTTTCGTTCCTGGGCGGCGCGAAGCGCAAGGGTGTCCAGGAAGGTACGGTTCAGGAGGTTCTGAAGCCCTCGCCCGATCGTGTTGCCGCGCCCTGTCCCGTCTATGAGATTTGCGGCGGCTGCCAGTTGCAGCACATTCAGTATGACGCGCAGCTCCGGTTCAAGCGGGAGATCCTGGCCGAGACGCTGACCCGTGTCGGTAAATTGCAGATCGATGTTCCTGCGATCGTCGCCTCTCCCAATCCCTACGGGTACCGGAGCTCGGTCCGCTTCGTGGTGTTCCGGAACAAATCGGGCTTCACGCTCGGATTTCACGAGGAAGGATCGCATGCGCCTGTACCCGCGGCCGGCTGCCTGCTCGTGCCGGAGGCGATGCGGAAGGTGATCGCGGATGTGCAGGGGCGGCTGGCGCGGTACGGCAAGCTGCCGGCGCAGGCCGAATCGCTGGAAGTCCGGCGGTCGGTGGCCTTCGGCTCGACGCTCCTGTCGTGGCGGACCGGCCCGGCGATGCGTTCGCAGGCGGAGAAGCTGTTCGCGTTGTTTCAGGATGTTCCGAATGTGGTCGGGCAGGTGGTCACCGCCAGCGGTGAAGGCAGCGGCGGGCGGAGCCAGCGGTGGGTACTGGGGCAGGATTGGATCGCCGACCGGCTGGACGATCTGCTCTTCCGGATCACGGACGGCACGTTCGTGCAGGCCAATTGGTCCCTGACCGAGACGCTCGCGCGCACGCTTGCCGAATGGACCACACCGTCATCCGGACTCCGTGTGCTGGAATTGTACTCCGGTATCGGCGTGCTGGGTCTTCCGCTGGCCCGGCGCGGCGCGCTGGTGACGGAAGTGGAAGCCAATCGTTGGGCGCTGGCCGATGCGCGCCATGTCGCAAAAACCAACCATATCGGCCGCTGCCGATTCCGGCATCTCCAGGCGGACGAGTGCCTGGATGCGTCGGAGTCCGGTGAGTATGACGCTGTGCTCATGGGTCCGCCGCGCACCGGCTTGAGCCCGGAGTCTCTGCGCGGGCTGCTGGCGCTCAATGTGCCGCGGCTGTTCTATGTCTCCTACGATCCCGCCACGCTGGCACGCGATCTCGGCAAGCTTTCCGCAGGCGGATATCGAATCGCCCGTCTTCAGGCCTTCGACATGTTCCCGCAGACTGCGCATCTCGAGACTCTCGTCGAGATGCGCAATAGCGGCTGCTGAAAAAGGCCTCCAACTGCGTTCTCGTGTCGCTTCCATCCTCGACGTACCTAGAAGCAGTACGCCTCGGCTGTTCGCTCGCTGCGGCCTTATTGGAAGACCTTTTTGAGCAGCCTGAAGAAAGTTAAATCGAAGTGCGCGTTGACCCCTGAATCGCCCTCCGGTATCATCGCACCATGACTCATTACTCATCACGCATCACTCGTCACGTCCTAAGATGACCACATACAAGCAGTCAGGAGTGGACATTGATGCCGGCAACGAGTTTGTCCGCCGGATCAAACCGTTCGTCCGCTCCACCTTCCGTCCGGAAGTCCTGACCGATCTCGGCGGTTTCGGCGGCCTCTTCAAGCTCCAGGCCGACCGCTACAAGGAACCGGTGCTCGTCTCCGGCACCGACGGCGTCGGCACCAAGCTCAAAATCGCCTTCTTAATGGACAAGCACGACACGGTCGGCATCGATCTCGTGGCCATGTGCGTGAACGACATCATTGTGAGCGGAGCCGAGCCGCTGTTTTTTCTGGATTACTTTGCGACGGGAAAGCTGGCTGTGTCCAAAGGCGAGGCGGTCGTCCGCGGCATCGCCGAAGGCTGCAAGCAGGCCGGCTGCGCCCTGATCGGCGGCGAGACGGCGGAAATGCCGTCGTTTTATCCCGAAGGCGAGTACGATCTGGCCGGATTTGCCGTCGGCGTCGTGGACAAGCCGAAAATCATCGATGGCGCCACGATCAAACCGGGGGACGTGCTGGTGGGGCTGGCCTCAACCGGCCTTCACAGCAACGGCTTTTCGCTGGCGCGCCGCGCGCTGTTCGAAGACGGGGGGCTGGATGTCCGGAGCAAGCTGACGGACCTCGACCGGCCGCTGGGCGAGGTGCTGCTGACGCCGACCAGGATTTACGCGAAGCAGGTGCTGGCGCTGGCTGCCGAGTTCCACGTAAAAGGCATCGCGCACATCACCGGCGGGGGGCTCACGGAAAACCTGCCGCTCGTGTTTCCGAAGAACTGCAAGGCGCGGCTCCGCCGGGGTTCGTGGCCGGTGCCGCAGATCTTCCCGTTGATCAAGAAGATCGGCCGCGTGGACGAAGCCGAAATGTACCGCGTGTTCAACATGGGCATCGGGCTTGTGCTCATCGTGTCGGCCGGGGATGCCGATGCCGTGATCGCGAAAGCGGCCGCGTTGGGGGACGCGGGCTACAAGATCGGCGAGATGGTCTCCGGCGAGCCGGGCGTGGAGTATGTCTGACAAAACTGGCACGAGGCACGAGGCACGAGGCAAGCGGTTGCGTGTAGGCGTGCTGGCCTCCGGGCGCGGGTCCAACCTTCAAGCCGTCATTGATGCGATCGAGGCGGGCAGGCTGGATGCCACGATCGTCCTCGTCCTCAGCAACAAAAAAGATGCCGTGGCGCTGGAACGGGCGCGCAAGCACGGCCTCACCGAGGTGTTTCTCGATCCCAAGCCCTTTGCCGGCCAACCGGACAGCCGCGAAGCATACGACCGCGCGGTGCTGGATGTGTTGCGGAAGCATGACGTCGAGCTGGTGCTCCTCGCCGGCTACATGAAGATCGTCACGCCCGTGCTGGTGAAGGCCTATGAGAACCGCATGATGAACATTCATCCCTCATTGCTGCCGTCCTTCCCCGGCCTAGACGCCCAGAAAAGGGCGCTCGCTCACGGCGTGAAGTTGTCCGGTTGCACGGTGCATTTCGTGACCGAAGGCGTGGACGAGGGGCCGATCATCATCCAGGCCGCCGTGCCGATTCTGGAGGGAGACACGCCGGAGGCGCTGGCCGCACGCATTCTGGTCGAGGAGCATAAAATTTATCCCAAGGCTGTGCAGCTCTATGCCGAAGGACGACTCAAAGTGGACAGCCGCATCGTGCGCGTGAGCGGTGCGTCATGAACATTCACCAGGATGTTGTTGACGAGCAACTCCGGATGGGACGGGTGCGACGGGTAGCGGATGTGACCGTCTATTGGCTGGGGCAGGGATCGTTCACCCACGAAGAGGCGCTGTCCATCATCGAGCATGCCCGCGGGGAAATCCTCACGCTCTGTCCGGGGAAGGAGGAGGTCTTCGAACTGGTGATCCGCCCGCGGTTCCTGCGGATTCTCACCGAGCGGGCGCTGATCGAATGGGGCGCTACGGATTCAGTGAATTAACGAGGATCGGTTTGGTGGAGGGCAGGGGGATCGAACCACCCTCCCTCGCCGGTTCGGCCGTGAAGCCGCCTCACCGGCTCTTACAGAGGGGGCCGGCCCCCTCGTAGGCTCCCCATGAAGGGGGCCCACCCCCTTCATCACCCCCAGGTCGGGGGTTCTCTTTTTACAATTTGATCACCAAAACCAACCGGAAGTTGGTTTTGGTGGAGGGCAGGGGGATCGAACCCCCGACCTCGTCGTTGCGAACGACGCGCTCTCCCAACTGAGCTAGCCCCCCACCGGACCGAAAAGATGACGTCGATATGTGTTGAGAAGATCTACGCGGTCATTATACATGACCCCTAGTGAGGTCTCTACTGTAATTCGTGAATTCCTGGCAAGTTCACACGCGAATCATTGTTATCGCCCGCTCTTGATCTCAATCTCCCTCAGCGACTGTGTATACGGCGCGCAGAATTCGTGTGACTTCTGCGGCTCGCTTTCGTATTGGCTCAGGGATTCGATGGACTTCCCTTTTCCCTCAGTTCTGTTACAATTTGCAGCATTATGAGTCAACAGGCCGCTTCCCGGCAACAGCGCCTCAAGGTTCTTCCTGCGTACACCCGCGTGTCCACGCTGCATGAGGCTCTTTGTGATCCGCGAAGCCTCCGGGTATTATGGTTGGAAATTCTCTTTAACGACCAACTCGACCTTGCTCCCGTCCTCGACGTTCCAGAAGGGCGGGAAGCCTATCAGAAAGCCTGCCGCTGGTATACGGCGTTTCGAAGCCTGATTCAGTTTGTGACTCCTCGAAATCCTCTCCCTGAAGATTCAGGCCCCATCGATCAGCGCGAGTACAGGACCTTCGCCGAGGCGCTCCACTTTGTCAGCCCTGACGCTTGACCGTCTGGTCGCACTCCTGCAGGAGTATGTCCGGCAGACGGGAGATAGTCTTGACCTCCTGCTCATCGGACGATTGGCCCTTCACGCCTACGGAGACCCCGATCCTCAGACCGAAGATCTCGACGCCGAGCTCAGCGGGAACTTCGATTCGCTGGCCGGTTTCCTCAAGCAGCGCAATATTCCGACGAACTTGAGCGAGAACATCTCCGGATGGTCGACCGTGGCCATGCCGCCGGGCTATCGCGGGCGGTGCACGGTTTTGATGGAACAGCCCGGTCTTCGTATCCGGCTGCTTTCGCCCGTTGATTTCGTGATCGCGAAACTCAGACGTGGGACGGAGCAGGATCTTCGGGATGCTGAGTTCGTGGCCAGAAAATTCGGAGTCTCACCAGAAACCGTGGGGGCATCGGCTGAACGCGCGCTGGCTGCCTCGCCGAAGGACACAACGCTCTTCACATTTCGGAAGACTGTGGAATTATTTTGCCAACGGCTGCGGAACGGAGTCGGATGATCCTTGCCGATGCCTATCTCCCGCCCCTGACCTCAATCTCCCGTAGCGACTGCGTATAGGGCGCGCAGAATTCTCTCGATTTAGAAGGTTCACCTTCATACTTCTTGAGGCACTCACGGTAAGCTCGCATCAGTTCCGCCCGCTCTTCCTGGACGTCCGCCTGGGTTTTCTTGAGCCGGAAATCTTCGTAGTAATGGCATCCTGGCAAGCCGGCAAGGAGCAGGCCGGCTAGGAACGTGGCGCTGAAGACGTGCGTGCTCGTCATCCCGTTATCCTTTCATGCGTGCATCGGTGCAGGACACTATTTGCCCTCCGTCATTTTGCGCTGCATGGTGCTGAGATAGGCGTCCAGTTCCTGGGTGTTCTGGAACACGGACATGCCCGGCAGCGCCTTCACGATGTCGAACACCTTCTGGATCTGCGGCTGAAGGTTGGTCATGTAGCATTGCGAGCCCTTTGCCGCCAGAGTTTTGCGCGTGCCGAGCAGCACGCGGAGTCCGGCGCTGCTGACGAAGTTCAACCCGGCCAGGTCCAGCTCCACCACTTTGGGGCCGGCCTGAATGACCGGCGCCAGTTCCTTCTCCGCTTGGGGAGACGTGGCGGTATCCAGCCGGCCCTCCATTTTGACGACAGTGGCCTGGATGTTGCCTGATTTTGCCTGTTGGCTGATCTGAATGCTGAGCGACATGGGACCTCCTTTATGTCATGTCCGGTTTATCCGGCTCGCCGGACGGACTGTCCGGGCGAACCGGTTTTATCGGGTGATGCGGCGTTCCATCACGAGCCGGTTTTCTCCACTCTCATAGGCGTATTCGACTCGATCCATCAATTGGCGGACGAGGTACACCCCCAGGCCGCCCACGGATCTGTCGTCCGGGGGCGTGCTGAAATCGGGCTCCGGCTGTTCCAGCGGATTGAAGGGACGCGCCCGGTCTCGCACGACCAGCCGTATGCGGTCCGTCGAGATGGCGGCCAGCACCTCGATGTCGCCCGGCTTGTCACCATACCCGTATTGCATGATGTTGCTCAAGACCTCGTCCAGCACCAGCCGCACGTCATGGAGTAACTCCGCCGAAACATGATGTGCGGCATAGAATGATTCGATCTCCGTCTGCGCGCGCTCGAGCGCCCTGGTGTCGTTGGGGAGGCGCAGGGTTTTCTCGGCCGATTGAGCCGTCGCGCCGTCTCCGGCGCCGGTCACGTGGACGGCAATCACCGCGATATCGTCTGATTGCAAGGCGCCGGCCGCGTGACGCCGGACAATCTCCATGACGCTGGCCGTGGTTTCAGAGGCCGTCCGGCCCGGCTGCGGGGACAGTTGTTCAAGAAACGGCTGCTCGCCCAGCAGGTCCCCGTTGGGATTGTATGCTTCCGTGACGCCGTCCGTGTACAGGATGAAGGTATCGCCCGGCTGGAAGGCCATCGTATGGCCCTGGATGTCGATCCCCGACGCGATCCCCGCCACGGTACCCTGTTCCTCGAACGGCAGCATGGGCCGCTGGCCGTTCCGGATGAGCACGGGAGGCATATGCCCGGCGCTGGCCCAGGAGACGGTGCCGGCCCGCGTGTCGAACATGCCGCAGAGCAGCGTGACGAACATCGTGTGGGGGTTCAGCAGCACGAGGTCCTCGTTGACGCGCTGGAGCAACTCCTCGGGCCGCACGAAGTGCGGGGCCTTGGTCCGCAACAGCGTGACGGTCACGGCCATGAAGAGGGCGGCGGGAATGCCCTTGCCGGACACGTCGCCCATGATGACCACCACGCGTCCGTCTCCGGTCCGCGTCACCTCGAATAAATCCCCTCCGACCTGTTGGGCCGGTTCCAGGGTGGCATGGATGTCCAGCCCTGTGCCGCTGGTGAAAGAGGAAAGATCGGTCGGCAGAATGCCCATCTGGATGTCCCGCGCAATCTGCAATTCCCTGTTGGTGGCCTCACGGAGCTCTTCCTCCGTCCGTTGGAGATTCTCGGCCATCTGGTTGAAGGACACCGCCAGCAGGCCCAGTTCGTCCTTGGAGGTGACCGGCACCCGCTTGGACAGGTCTCCCTGTCCCAGTTCCGCGGCGCGCTCGGTGAGCAGCAGGATCGGACGCGTGAAGGACCGAGCAAAAATGAAACCGAGAAATCCGGAGAACAGCGTGACGATCAGTCCCAGCGCGCGCACGGTCTCCCGCAGATGCTGGACCGGCGCGAGGGCCTCGGCCGCCTCGATTTTGGCGACCAGCGCCCAATGCACATCGGTGATGGCCAGCGGCGCATAGGAGCTCAGGACCGGGATGCCGCGATAATCCATGGTGATTTTCGTGCCGGTGATGCCGCGCAAGGCCTCCGTGGGGGCTTCGGTCCGGATTTCCTGATACAGGATGGAGGTCGAGTGCACCGTCATGCGATCAACCAGCGTCGGATCGGTGCCGAGGGCAAGGAGCTGCCGGACATATTCGGACGGCGTTTCGACGAGGGGGCGCGCATCGCTCCGCAATTTATGGTCGTCGCCGATGAGGTAGGTCTCGCCGGTTTCTCCCAATCCGACGGCCCGCCAGTTGTGGTTGCTGGTCATCAGCGCGTTGAGACGGTCTGTGGAGATCTGGACGGCCAGCACGCCCGTCACGCGGCTGCCATCAAAAATGGGCGCGGCAAAGAACGCCGACGGCATAAGGAGGGATGGCGGATAATGTTCAAAGTCCACGAATGTGACGGCGCCCTTCCGTGCCTGTCGAAAGGCGCGGGACAGTTTCGTCTCACGGTAAGGCCCGGTGAGCAGGCTGGTGCCGAAGTCTGTCTCTTTCTGAAACGAATAGAGGATCCGGCCGGTCTGTGCCTCGATCAGATGGAGATCGTAGAAGTCGAACGCCCGCACCACATTCTGCATGACGGGGTGCACCTGCTCATGGATCGCACTGTATCGGCTGCGATCGGAGGCTTTGTTGAGCCGGCCCCGCTCCTGCCACACGTAGGGATTGGCGGCGATGTAGTGATATTGCAGGAATTGTGTACGGTCGTCCTTCGGCCAGAATTCCTCGACGGTATGCAGGCGATCGGAGGCCCGTTGCAACTTCGGGAGGAACTGTTTTTCATAATAGGCCCGCAGCGCCTTGCGCTCGGCAGGCGTGAGCGCTGGTTTCCCCTTCCGTGTCTCGAGCGCACGGAACGCATCGGTGAAATCTCTCGTGGCACGGACGATTGAAGGCAGGGAAGGGAGGATAGTCATGTCTTCTCGAAGGTCATGAAAATAGCTCTCGACGGCCTGCTTTTGGGACTCCCGGACCGTGGTCATCCGGTCGAAGGTGACCGTTTCCAGGGCCTGCTTGGCGCTACGGTACGACAACCAGCCGGTCAGAAAGATCGAGACCAGCGCGAGCCAGCTGAAGACGAGCAGGAATTTGGTGCGGATGCTGAAGTGTTTGAACGCCACTAGACCTTGCTGAGCCTGGATTTCACGAGATCGCTGACGTGCTTGCCGTCCACTGTCTGTCCCGCCAGTTTCGCCATGACGGCCTTCATCAGGTTGCCCATGTCCTTCATGGTTGAGGCGCCGATTTCCTTGATTGCCGCGTCAACGGCCTCCGCAATGGCTTCCGGCGAGGCGGCCTTGGGCAGGTACCCCTCGATGATCGCGATTTCCTTGATCTCCTTGGCGGCCAGGTCGTCGCGCTTGGCCTTCTGGTACTGCTCGATGGATTCCCGCCGCTGCTTGAGCATATTGGTCATGACCTTGCTCATCTCGGCGTCATCGAGGTTCTTTTTGAGTTCGATCTCCTTGTTCAATATCGCGGCCTTGATCATGCGGATGACGTCCATCCGGAGTTGGTCCTTGGCCTTCATGGCTTCTTTGAGGTCGTTCGAGAGACGGTCGGGGAGCGACATGGGCGTGCCTTTCTGTTGATTCTCTGCGCGGTACGGTGGAAGCGAGCTTAGACTTCGGTGCTGGCGGAGTCAAGAATAGGGCGGTAGAATGAAAAATAAGATAAAGGAGGGCCCATGGTGAAAATCTGGATAGCGATATTCGTTTCGATGATCTGGCTGGGTGCGGTCGGCTGTGCAGAGCAGAAGGCGGCTCCGGCTCCCTCGCAGCGGCAGGTGCAATCAGACTCCGACCGGTTTTTCGACAAGATGAAACAGGACGAGCAGGAGCACGGCACGGGACGGGAGCTGGGGAAGTAGCGCAGAGCTTATAGCTTATGGCGTATGGCAGGGGAAGTCGAAACCATAAGCTATAGGCCATTAGCCATTCGCTCTTGCCTTACTGGCGGCTTTCCCGTCCTACGAAGACGTCGGTCAGCGGTTTCACGAACGGCAGTTGGGTAACGAGCCGCCGGTGGGTGATCGGCTCCACCGGCCGTGTTTCGTGAAACGTTCGCAGCAGTCCGAGCGAGACGATCAGCCGCAGCGCTCCGGAGATAAAAAAGACCGCCTGCAGGTTTGAGGCAAGCGACAATTCGATCCCGGCCAGCGTGAACCGGGCCGGGACCACCGTGGCCAGCCAGCTTCCGAGCATCGCCCCCGCAAACCATCCCATCGCATTGATCGTGTTCCAGACTGCGATGCCCTTGGCGCGGTCTTCGGCGTGCACGGCGTCGAACACGTAGTTCTGCAATCCCAGCGCGAGCCCGGCCCAGATCATGCCGCCGAGAAGATTGACCAGGACCAGATACCAGACGCTCGTGCCGAACAGATAGAGCATCGGCAGGAAGGGCACGGACAGGCCGGTCGCCACCAGCAGCTTCTTGTTCCCGAAGCGGTCGCTGAGGCGTCCCCATGGCTTCAGCGTGAGAAACTGGCCCAGCACGCCGGCTGCCAGCCAGGTCGCATACATCCAATAGGAGTAGTGCAGGTCCCGGAGCAGATAAATGACGAAATAGGGTCCAGAGATCAGAACGCAGACGTGCATCAGTCCCGAGAACAACAGGAAGCGCTTATAGTTGACGCTCCGTTCATGCCGCAGGAATTCGAGCAGGCGGAATTCGGCTTCCCGCGTCGCCGGCGCCGCGGATTCATCCATGCGGTTCAAGTAGCTGGTCGAGAGAAACCGCGCGGTCGAGGCGGCGAGGAAGATCAAGGCAAATCCCACCCAGGCGCGGGCATGCGATTCCGCTTCGTGCAGGATGAGGCCCGCCGCGCAGAGCGCGGAGAAACTCAGGACCGTCATCACCCTGCTTCGGCGCGCGAAATAGGCTCCGCGTTCGTTGGGGTTGACCAGGTCGGTGATCAGGCTGTTCCAGGCCGGGACGGCAAAATGGCCCAGTCCGAAATAGGTGACCGTGCAGGCGATGAGAATCCACGGACCGTATGCCGGAGACAGCATCGGCAGTGCCAGCAGCGGCAGCCATGACAGGGCCTGGCCGGTCGCGCCGGCCATCATGATGGTTTTGCGGTGCTGGAACCGGTTCAGCGCCTTGACCGAGAGCAGTTGGGTCCAGGTGCCGACCAGTTGCGGCAGGGCGGAGAGCAATCCGACCTGGAACGGCGTGGCATGCAGCAGGATCGCGAAGGCGGACAGATATTGTTCGCCACCGCCTTGCATGATGGCCTGGCAGGCGCCGTCCCTGATACCGTAACGGCGGCTCTGCTCTCCTGCGGGGTTGTGTGTGGATGACGAGTCGGGCACGGCGCATTATAGCAGATGCCTATCCGCAGGCCGGTCACGCGGTTGCATTCCCCGGAAGCCTTGCAGTAGGCTGTTTTTGTGATCCGGATGCGGGAGAAAAGACGCGACATTCCGCCGGGAGGTGCACCATGAGCCTCTTTACCGGAGCATCGAACAGGGCAATGCGGGGTACCATGGCGGCGGGTGCATTGGTATTGGGAGCCCTGTTGTCGATGGCGCCGGCCATCGGATCGGCCAGCGATGCCATGGCGCCGAAGGAGCAGAGCAACACCGGCGATATCGATCCCTCCAAGCTGCCGTCCTTCGATCAGCAAAAGCAGGGTGTGCCGCAATCACTGTTTGTTTCCATCCACATGGCCAGGGGATTTCAGGAAGAGTGGGACAGCTTCGGCCGCAAGGGCTGGTACACGCAGGATCCCCGCCTCAAGCCGATCGATCCAGGCACGACGATCTTTGCGCCGGACGCGCCGGCGGTCTATATCGTCTTCGAAGTGGCGCCACTGGAGGATCCGGCTCAGTTCAGCGCGCAATGGTTCCTGCTGGACAAGGACGGCAAGCCGTCGGCGGAGCCGGCCGGCAGGGATACGCTCGAAGTGCCGGGGCACGAACGGTATGGCTACCTGGAGCTGAAAAAACCGGCCAACGGGAACTGGCCGAAGGGCCATTACCTGGTGAAACTGTTCATCACGCCGCTGGGGCAGCAGCCGTTCCACGCGGCCAACCAGGTGGGGACGATGCAGTTCAAAATTACCGACCAGCCGCTTGCATCCGAGGCACCAACAAAGAAATAATCCTTCCGTAAACGTTCATCATTCAGCGCGCCTCGCTTGAAAACCCATGCCCATTTACGAATATCTCGCCGACGAATGCCTCCGCAAGCCGCCGTGCTCACGGCGTAAAGAATACATCCAAGGCGTGTCGGAGCCGGCCCTCGCCAAGTGCCGTGAATGTGACGCGTCGATCCGGCGCGTGATGTCGTCGTTCGCAGCCCGCTCCGGTGCGGTCGGCGTCTCGACGCCTGACCCGACCGGGTTGAACATGACCAACATTCCGGCCCCCTCCAGCATGCCGTCGGATGCGGAAGGCGGCTGCGGGCACGATCACTGAGCCGTGAGGCGTGAAACGTGAAGCGTGAGGCGAAAGAATGAAGGTGACGGATCCAGAAAAACTGGCGCTACTCTACGAACGGTTTCGCGATGTCTGTCTGGTGGAGAAGGAAGTCTGGAAGGAAATCTTTCTGCAGCGGGACGCGGCGCAGGGAGGCCCGGTGCTCACCAACCGGCAGGATCGGTATGAAGTGGTGATCGATGATCCGGAGGTCGAAAATACTCTCGAAGCCAACATTCCGCTCGGGAGCAAATCACTTGGCGCGGCGATTCAGGAGTACCGCAGCCACATCAGCTTTGTCAGAAAGTCGTAGCAACGCGACGGGCTAGACGAGCGCGAAACGCAGGAAACGATCCGGATCGCGCGTCCCGCATGCCGCGCCTTTCGCGCGTTTCTCGCGTAGGCCGGTCCCGGCCTACTTTTTCTCCAGCGCGGTCTCGATTCCCTGCACGATCTCGTCCGACAGCGGCTTCGTCCGGTGATGGAAGCGGGCGACCACGTTGCCGGACCGGTCCACCAGGTATTTCTGGAAGTTCCACTCGACTTCGCCCGGGAAGGGGCTCTGCTCGGTGAGATAGCGGTACAGCGGATGCTTGTCCGATCCCTTGACGCTGATTTTGCTGAACAGCGGGAATGTCAGGCTGTACTTCGTGAGGCAGAAGCCCTTGATCTCCTGATTCGTGCCCGGCTCCTGCTGGCCGAAATTATTGGCCGGGAAGGCCAGAATTTCGAACCCGCGGGCCTGGTATTTCTCATAGATGGTTTCCAAATCCGAATACTGGGGAGTGTTCCCGCACATGCTGGCGGTATTGACCAGCAGCAGAACCTTGCCGCGGAACCTGGTCAACGGTGTCGGTTTTCCGTCGATGTCGTCCAATGTGAAGTCGTACACGCTTCCGGTTTGTGCGGCCATGAGGATTCCTTTCTGGCCCGTGTCGCCGGCCTCGACCGGCGGGGTGTGGAGAAAATACCCGGAGCCGCATGACACGACGATGCTCAGCGCGAACCCCGTCATGGCGCCGGTCAGAAAACGCATATACACCTCCCGTTCAGGAGAGCCGCTGCAGCGCGGCGACGCGGGCCTCGATCGGCGGATGCGTGGCAAACAGGCTCATAATCCCGCCTGTCCGGCCCGAAATCTTCATGGTCGCCAGCGCGTCCTGCGGCGCGGGCTCCAACTGGGCGCGTGACACCCAGCGGTCGATGCCCCGCAGCGCCGAGATCATCGCGTCCTTGCCGTAGACCCTGGCCGAGAAGGCATCCGCTTCGAACTCGCGCCGGCGCGAATGCCAGTTGACCACGAGCATGGCCAGGATGCCGAGCCCGATTTGAATGACGATGGACACGAAGAACCCCAGCAGGGCCTGGTCGCGTTCGGCGAAGATCCGGCGGACCCACATGGCGATGAAGTAGACGAAGGTGTTCATCAATCCGGCGAGCACCGTCGTCGTGAACATGTCGCCGTTGAACACGTGCCCCATCTCATGGGCCAGCACGGCCTTGACGTCCTGCTCATTCAAGTTGGCCAGCAAGCCGGTGGAGACGGCGACCATGGCGCTGTTCTTGGTCGGGCCGGTGGCGAAGGCATTGGGATCGGGGGAGTCGTAGACCCAGACTTCCGGCATCTTGATATGGAGCCGCTGGGCGATTTCCTGGACGGACCCGTAGATGACCTGCTCGGCGGGGTTGCGCGGCTGGACGATCTGCGCGCAATTCAGCATCATCCGGGCCATCTGTTTCGAGAAGGCCAGACTGATGAAGGCCCCTCCCATGCCCAGGATGAAGGCATAGAGCAGGATCATTTCGTTGGCCGAGTCCCGGAGATCGATTCCAAAGGCCGGCAGCACCACGTAGGCGAGCACGTTGAACACGATGTACAGCGCGATCCCGATCAACAGATTCGAGATCAGGAGCAGCCCGATCCCTTTGAGCGATTTCATCGATTCCTCCTTGACGATTAACGACCCTCGCCGCAAGCAAAGGTCTGCCACCATTATACAGCGCGCCTGGTGAAAAATCAGCGGGCAGGGGAAAGATAAGTCTGCGGGGCGGCCGGTCAACCCCTCGACTGCCCCGCGCTCTCAAGCGTGACTTGCTCGGGGTTGACGCTGAGCCGGCTGTCGAAGCGTCAAGTCCTCAACGTTGACGCCTCTTTCCGCTTCTGTTAGAAGGGCTCGCATGAACCAGGCGCCCATGACGCTGGCCTTGGCCCTGTGTGGCGCGCTGGCTGGCTCCTCGCCACTGGCGGCGGAGGAGGCGTCTCCGGTTCCCGCCCCGCCAGTGATGGCTGAGGTGGGCGCCGACGGGGTCCAGCGCGCGACGATCATCCTCGACAGTTATTCCTATGCGCCCAACCACTTGATCGTCCAGGCCGGCAAGCCGGTCGAGCTGACCCTGACGAGGGCGACTTTGATCACCCCGCATAATTTCCTGCTCAAGTCGCCGGATGCCGGCCTCGATATCGAAGAGGATGTCGGCCACGGTGAACCCACGAAGGTTCGTTTTACTCCGATGACACCCGGGACGTTCACCTTCTATTGCGACCGAAAACTGCTGTTCTTTAAGAGTCATCGCGAAGAGGGCATGGAAGGCCGTCTCGAAGTCCGGTAGGATGCTGGCCACGATCACCAACCCCCTCAAACGCTCCCTGCTGCGCGACATTCTCAAACAGGTGTCCCGTTCCTTCTATCTGACGCTTGCCGTCATGCCGGCTGATGTTCGGGATCAGATCGGGCTGTCCTATCTCTTTGCCAGGGCCGCGGATACGATTGCCGATACGGATGCAATCGAACGTGCGCAGCGGCTGCAGTACCTTAAGCAGTTCCGGGCCCAGTTCGCGGGCGAGCAGATCAACCGGGTGGCGATCCGCGGCATCCAGGCGGCCCTGGCGCCCCATCAAACCGACTCCGCCGAGCGTGTGCTGCTCCAGCGGCTCGAAGACTGTTTCCAGCTCTATCTGGATTGCACGCAGGACGATCGCCTTCGGATTCGTCGCCTCATGGGCACCCTGCCGAACGGGATGGAAATGGATCTGGCGCGCTTCCCTGGCGACACCACTGCGGATTTGAAGGCCCTCCAGACTCTCGATGAACTTGATCAGTACACCTATTATGTCGCCGGCTGTGTGGGGGAATTCTGGACCGACATGACATGCGGACATCGGCCGGCGCTCGCGCACTGGAATGTGAAGGAGATGTCGGCCATCGGCGTGCGGTTCGGCAAGGGTCTGCAACTGACGAACATTTTAAAGGATCTGGCGAAGGATCTTCAGCGGGGGCGCTGCTACATTCCTGAGGCAATGTTGAAGGAAGTCAGCCTGACATCGAAAGATCTGCTTCAGGCTGAGAAGGTTGACGCCTTTCGGCCGGTGCTGCGGCAATTGCTGACAATTGCGAAGGAGCATCTGGACCAGGGCTGGCTCTATACGATGGCGATCCCGCGTCTGGAAATCCGGCTCCGCCTCTCCTGCATGTGGCCCATCCTGTTCGCCGGTGAAACGCTGCGGCTGATCGCCCGTTCGGATGAGTTGCTGAACCCGGCGGTGACGCTGAAGATTTCCCGGGGAACGGTCTATCGCATCATGGCGCTGACGATCCTGACCGGCGCCTGCGGATACGTCGGCACGGCCTACTGGGGCTGGCTCCGAAAGCAGATAGCCTAAGAAAGCAGGGTGGTAGCGCCGGATCGCTCCCGCACCTCCCAGAGCGACCCATCCGGGCTTTAGCTCGTGGAAGCCTTCCGGAATTCCTTCGTCCGCGATCTGCGATCGCGATGCCTCAGTCAGTTCCGGCTTTCCTCCTCGCTAAAGCCTCGGCGGGTACCCCGCTCTTCCGGTGAAGGTCGCTCTTGGCTCTCCCACCCTACTCTAAAACTGGAACGGGGACCGGTCGCTTGCAAACCGGTCCCCGTTCAACGCTTCGCCACGTTCAGTGGGCTGCCCTAGTAGCTAGTGTCCTCACAACATTGTTTACCGCGAGCCTGTCGAGAGGCCGCCCAAGAATTATTGACGCACTTCTAAGGAAAGCGTAGCCTGCTTCCACCCGAAATGGTGAATGTCCCTGTTTTTCTTTCCTCAGTTTCTGAACTCGAACCGGAACGGTCGGAGGCCGAGGATGAGTCAGAGCATGGTTACTCCAGGGAAAGGCTCCCTGGCTGACTCGCCGTGCTCGCGCAACGCGCGGCCTCAGAAGGCCCTCGTTGGACGCGCGCAGTTGCGAGTCAGCCACGTCGCCCCCAATTTTAAGTGAGTGGGCGGGGACAGACCGCTGATAGGCCTGTCCCCGCTCGGAATGAAGCCCGCATTTCTGGTTTCATGAGTTGAAGAGCTAACCATGAGTCCAGCAAGAACATTTCCTGACGGTACACGACCGAATATGTTTTTCATCGGTGTGTTTGTTGTCCTCTGTTCCGCCATTGGTGCAGCTGCGATTTCATCTGTTGTCGCAGGTCTCCTTACGCTCGTAGAGCCTTCATGGTCCAAGCACAGCACATCTGGACTAGTGTTCATATTAAGTTTTCCGATTGGCATCGTTCTAGGGGGAACCTTTGGATACGTTTGGATTAAGTACGACGCTCCGGACAAAACGGCGGGCTATATATTTTCTGTAGTGGGCAGTTTGATCACCTGCATTTGTCTTGTGTGGATTTTTCCATTGGCTCGAGAGTTCAGCGTCTTGGGGCTGATTTTAGTAACTGCTCATCCCTCACACGCGGTTCCATTAGTCGCGTCTTTGACAATGTTGGTAAGAGGCGTGCTGCTCATTAAGCGCCAAGAAAAGGAACAGCAAAGGGTAATAACTACTGGAGTAGCCCGCTGAACTTGGCGAAGCGTTAACGGTGACAGACTTTCAAGCGGTCTGTCACCGTTCCA
>Ga0155970_110_pt6 | contig 36757 bp, 37 predicted proteins | sample RifCSPlowO2_02_FD_107624 | JGI IMG/M metagenome (GOLD analysis project Ga0155970, IMG submission 107624) | Nitrospirae bacterium RIFCSPLOWO2_02_FULL_62_14
ATGCCACGGACGGGCGGCGCCTGCTGCTGTCCGATCCCGTCCCGCGTCCGGGACGAGGCGCCATCTCTCATCAGGTCGAGTACTATCTCGGGATGCTCCGTCCTCTGGGTTGCGAAGAGCAAGCCGTGCCGCCCCGTCTCGCGCTGTCCCGCGAGGAAGAAGCGGCGATGGCCAAACGGCTGGCCGAATCGGGAGTCAAAAGTACCGATCTGCTGATCGGATTGAACCCCGGTTCGACCTACGGCGGAGCCAAACGGTGGCTGCCGGAGCGGTTTGCGGAGACGGCCGACCGGCTGGCCGGGCAATTTAACGCCACAGTGCTCATTGTCGGGGCGCGCGGTGAGGAAGCGCTCGCGCAGGCCATTGCGGAACAAATCAGGGCCAGGACAGTGGTGCTGTCCGGGAAGACATCCGTGCGCGAACTCATGGCGGCGGTCAAGCGGTGCGCCGTGTTCGTGACCAACGACACGGGGCCGATGCATGTCGCCGCGGCGTTCGGGGTGCCCGTGGTGGCGGTGTTCGGGCCGACCGACTGGCGCACCACCGCTCCCTTTGGAACGGACCACGCGCTCGTCCGGCAGCCGGTGGACTGCTCGCCCTGCCTGTTGCGCGAATGCCCGATCGATCACCGCTGCATGACGCGCGTCACGGTGGACGAAGTCTGCCAGGCGGCGATCAAACAGTTATCTGGTTCGTCTGGTTTGTCTCGTTTATCTGGTTCGAACCAAACAAACCAAATAAACCAGACAAACGTTCTGCGTGGCGTCACCATCTTTTTGGATCGGGACGGCACGACGAACCGCGATACCGGCTACATTAAATCGGTGGACGAGTTGCAGATTTTTCCTGGCGCCGTGGAAGCGGTGGCGCGGTTGAAGCAGGCCGGCGCCAGGGTGGTGATGATCACGAATCAATCCGGAGTCGGCCGCGGGCTGTTTTCGATCGAGACGCTGGGCGCCGTTCACGCCAGGCTGCGCGCGGTTTTCGAAGCCGGAGGCGCCCCCTTCGACGGGCTCTATTATTGTCCGCACCATCCGGACGACGGCTGCGCCTGCCGGAAGCCCGGCACCGTGATGGTCGAGCGGGCGGTGGCCGATCTCGGGCTCGATCTGTCCCGTGCCTATGTGGTGGGGGATCAACGCCGCGACATCGATCTGGCCAGGCGGATCGGCGCGAAGGGAATTCTGATGACCACCGGTCCGACCAGTACCCAGGCCCTTGAAGAGATGCGCCAGGAAGGCGCCGCTCCGGATTACGTGGCGAATGATCTCGGCCAGGCCGTCACGTGGCTGTTCGGCGATGCCGGGCAACAGGCGGACCGCGTGCCGGGGCAGACGTCACTGCAGTTCGAAAAATAGAACAGGATGTCGTGGAAAAGGCTGCCGACTTGATCGGACCGTCCGAAAGTCATCAAGTCATAAAGTCGTCAAGTCGATCAGGATTTTCAGAAGGCGAATGGATCTGTGGAGAACGTTGACCACCGGCGAATTTTGTTCATCAAGCCGAGTTCGCTGGGCGATATCGTCCATGCCCTGCCGACCCTGGCGGCGTTGCGCCGGCGTTTTCCGCAGGCCCATATTGCCTGGCTGGTGAAGCGGCAGTGGGCCGGATTGCTGGAGCGGGTGGAGGGGCTCGATCGCGTGTGGGCGGTGGGGCCCGGTATCGCCGGATGGCTGTCGGAAATTCCGCGCCTCCACGCGGAGCGGTTTGATCTTGCGGTGGATCTCCAGGGCCTGTTTCGCAGCGCGTGTCTGGCGCGGCTGGCCGGATGCCCCGAGCGGGTCGGATTTGCCAACGGTCGGGAAGGAAGCCCGTGGTTCTACACGCACCAGGTCGCTGTTCCCACGCCGGAGATGCATGCCGTGGACCGGTATCTGCTGGCGGCCGAGGCGCTGGGAGCGGCCCGGCCGGAGACGCCGCAGTTTCAGTTCAAGATGGCACCGGCCGACCGGGAGCAGGTGTCGGCCGTGCTGAGCCAGGCCGGCGTGCGGGACGGATCGCCATGGGTTGCCATGAACGTCTCGGCGCGCTGGCCGACCAAGCGCTGGCCGGAGGAATACTTTGCCGCGGTGGCCGGCCGCCTGCATCAGGAGGGAGCGGGACCGGTGGTGCTGATCGGCGGGCCGGATGATCGCGCGGATGCGCAGAGAGTGAAAACATTGGTGAAGACATTCTCCATTATCGATGTGACGGGCCTGACCCCGCTGGGCCTGCTGCCGGCCTTGCTGCAATCGGCATCGGTGCTGCTGACCAACGATTCGGGTCCCATGCACGTGGCGGCGGCGGTGGGCACGCCGGTCGTGGCGCTGTTCGGGCCGACGAGCCCCGTCCGGACCGGTCCCTACGGAAAGGGGCATCGCGTGCTGACGCATCCGCTTCCGTGCAGCCCCTGTTTCAGCCGGCGCTGCACGAACGCAATCGAGCGCGAATGCCTGACCGGCATCGAGCCGGCACAGGTCGCGGAGGCGGTCCTCGGCCGGCTGGCGTTCAAGGTGCGGACATGAAGATTGTGATCGCCGAGTCCTCGACAACCATGGGAGGGCAGGAACTGGCGGTGCTCCTCCATGCCGATGGTTTGCGCCGGCGCGGCCACGACGTGCGACTGATCCTGGAACCGGGCAGTTCGATTTTCTCGAAGGCGGTCGGGCAGAAATTGCGGGTGGAGCCGGTGGCGATGAGCCGCGCGCGATATCCGGCGGCGATTGCGGCGTTTCGCAGGATCCTGGCGCGGGAACGGCCGGCCCTGCTGCACGTGAACAGCTCGCGCGACAGCTGGATCGGCGGCCTGGCGGCCCGTCTCGTGAGCCCGCGCGTGAAGGTCGTCCGCAGCCGGCATATTTCGACGCCCTTGAACAGGAACCTGACGACCCGGATTCTCTATCGCAGGCTGATGGATTTTGTGATCGTGACCGGCAGCGAGTTGACCCGGCGTGCCTTGATCGAGCGGGACGGGCTGGAACCGGACCGGGTGGCGGCCTTCCCCATCGGCATCGACGTCGAACAGTTCAAGCCCGGGCGGCCGGACCCGGATCTGCGGCAGGAATTGAAACTGCCGCCGGGACATCGCCTGGTCGGGCTCATTTCTTATCTGCGTTCCTACAAGGGGCACGAGTATTTCATCGAGGCGGCCGCGCGCGTGCTGCCCCGCGCGAAGGATGTGACGTTTCTCGTTGTCGGCGAGGGGCCGGAAGAAGCGCGGCTGCGGGAACGCATCGCGTCCCTGGGGCTCTCCTCTCACGTAAGGATGCTGGGATTCCGGGACGATCTCCTGAACGTGTTCCGCTCGCTCGACCTGTTCGTCATTCCGTCGGTGGAGGGCGATACTATCCCGCAAGTATTGATGCAGGCGCTGGCGATGGGATTGCCGGTGGTCTCGACGACGGTGGGTTCGATCCCGGATGTGGTGCAGGACGGCAAGACCGGGTTCGTCGTGCCGCCACGGGATGCCGGTGCCCTGGCCGATCGCACCCTGGCCCTGCTGGACGATGCCGCGTTGCGTGCGGAGATGGGCCGGCGCGGGCGTGCGCTCGTCGAGCGGGAGTACTCGCTCTCCCGCATGCTGGATCGTCTGGAGGACGTCTACGCGAAGGTGGCGCGCGCATGAACGGAGCTACGCACACATCGCGCTGGACATACCGTTCGGTCCTGGCCTTCTGGTGGCTGTTCTTTGTGGCCATCCAGCAGGCGGAGCGTCTGTTTCTGCTTCCGGAAGCCTGGAAACTCGAGCAGCCGGAGACCGGGCTGCTGGTCAGGACGCTGTGGATCGGGTTACGTGCCGATCTGATCACCGCCACCTTCGGCATCCTGCTGGCGGTTCTCATCGGCGTCCTCGCAGGGCTGGTGTTGACGGTCGCGGCCCACTGGCGGGCTGTTTCCATTCCGTCCGAGACGCATCACCGGCGCGGCTTGTCCGGCGCGTCGCTCCTGGTCGGGCTGCTGTTGATGACGGTTCTGATCGTCGACATGGGCTATTACGGATTCAACCAGCAGCATCTGGATTTCGTGTTTTTCGAATACGTCGACGACCTGTTGACGCAGCAGAGCGCGCGATCCGAGGTCGATGCCGGAAACGTTGCGACGGCGGCATCCCAGGCGAGCGAGCAAACGAGCGCCGAATTGCAGGAGGGAGAAAAGTGGGGGCCCCGGGTTGCGGCCTTTCTGCTGGTGCAGGGACTGGTCATCGCGGTGCTTTTGCTGGTGTTCAGATTGTTGATCCTGCCGGTCCTGTTGCCGTGGGAGGAGGGTTATCCCGGGCAGGTCACCGGCGTGCTGGCCGTCGGTCTGGTCGTCTGCGCCATGGGCCTGCATCCGCAGGGGCCCTATGCGATCCGGATCGCGCCGATCAGCAGCACCGCCTACTATATGCTGGCGCAGAATCCCGTGCTCTATGCCGGTGAAGCGCTTCGCGCGACGATCGGATCGCGGCTGAGCCGCGTCCCTCCGCCTGCGCTCGACAGCCTGCCGTTCGAGGAGGCGATCCATCTGGCGCAGGCCGCAGTCGGGCAGGGCGCCGCGTTTCCCTATCCCAAATATCCCCTCGTCCGGCGCAACGAGGCCGGGTCTTCGGTCCGGTTCGGCCGTCCGACCAACGTGTTGTTGATTTTCATCGAAGGATTGGACCGCCGCTATCTGAATCGGACGGTCCTGGGGATTCGGGTCACGCCCTTTCTCGACCGCCTCAAGGAGGAGAGCGTCTACTTCGACCGGTTTTTTGCCAGCGGCACGCAGACGGCCCGGGGTCTCTTCGCCTCGTTCTGTTCCTATTATCCCCGTCAAGGGACCGCCGCGATGAAAACGCGCTATGCGCAGGATTACCTCTGCCTGCCCAGCCTGTTGCGCAAGCACGGGTATCGGACGGAGATGGTGATCGGCCAGCACCGCGACCTCAACCGGCTGCACATTTTCCTCTCGCGCAACGGCCTGCATCAGTTATTCGACGAGAACGAATTCCCGGCCGGCGCCGAGCGGATGGGGCTCGGCATGACGGACGGGGCGCTGTTCGACATGCTTCGCACGAGGATCGAAGTCCTGCAGCAGGCGAAACGGCCGTTTTTCCTGACGACGCTGACGCTCAGCAGCCACCATCCCTTCACGGTGCCGCTGACGTCGCCGGAAGTCCGGGCGCTGCAGGCCGAGCCGGACGGCTATGTGGCGGCGTTGCGCTATGTTGATCAGGAGTTCGAACGGTTCTTCACCGAGCTGCAGCGGCGGGGTCTGCTGAAAGACACCGTGGTGCTCATCCTCGGGGATCACGGCCGCCATGAACCGATCGGGCGGACCGACCAGGAGAAGCTGATCGGGCATTTCCTGTCGCCGCTGTTCATTTGGGTGGACGGGTCGCTGCGCAGCGCGGCGAACTTCAAGCCGCGGACCATCGGGACGATCGCCAGCCAGGTGGATCTGGAGCCGACGATCCTGGGGATGAACGGGCTGCTGCCGCGCGTGTCGCCGTTTCTCGGCCGGGACGTGAGTTGCGCGCTGGCCGCCGGGTGCCCGGAAGACGGGCATGCGTTTTTCAGCAGCGCCTATGACGATCTCATCGGACTGGCGGACCGGGACGGCATCCTGTTCTACTCGTTCCGGACGGAAATGCTCGGGCAGGCGGAATTGTCGCTCGATGGGCCGCCGGTCCGCCGGCTGGTGACCGATCCCGAGATCGCCGCCCGGTACCGGGGGATGCTCGCGCTCTACATCAGCGCCAATACCCTGATGGAGCAGGGCCGGGTATGGTCCTGGAAGGAACTGGGGAACGGGTTGTGAGCGGCGCGCCAAAAGTCTCGGCGGTGGTCATCGCCTACAACGACGAGCCCAACATGCGGGCCTGCCTGGAGTCCGTGACCTGGGCCGACGAGCTGATCGTGGTGGATTCCCACAGCACCGACGCGACCGCGACGATCAGCCGCGAGTTCACCGGCAAGATCTACCAGCACGATTTCCAGGGCTTCGGAAAGTTGCGCAACGACGCCCTGGCGCATGCGACGCACGACTGGGTGTTCAGTCTCGATACCGACGAGCGCGCCACGCCGGAGATCCGCGACGAGATCCGCCGCGTGCTGGCGGAGGGGCCTGCGGTCGACGCCTATTTCGTGCCGCGCCGCAACTATTTTCTCGGCCGGTGGATCCGCCACTGCGGCTGGTATCCCGATTACCGCCAGCCGCAGCTCTTCCGGAAAAGCCGCATGCGGTATCGCGATGAAGTGGTGCATGAAGGCGCCGAGGTCGACGGGAGGACCGGTTTTTTGAAGGAGCATGTCCTGCAGTATCCGTTCCGCGACCTGGACCACTATCTGGCCAAGATGGACCGGTATTCCGACCTGATGGCGGATCGCATGGCCCGGCAGGGGCGCCGGTTTCATGTCCATCAACTGGTCACGCATCCCTGCTTCACGTTCGCCAAGATGTATCTCGGGCGGGCGGGGTTCCTGGACGGCATGCCGGGACTGATTCTCTCGGGCCTCTACGCCTATTACACGTTCATCAAATATGCGAAGTTCTGGGAGGTGAGTCGTGGCGAAACAGGCTGAACTGGCCCAACGGGCTTAACCGGCTCAACTGGCAAAACAGGCTGAACTGGCCCAACGGGCCCAACCGGCCTAACGGGCCAAACAGGCCAAACGGGCTAAACAAACCGTCAGTTCCTGGGGAGCATCGATGCGGCTTAGCGATCTCAAGAGTGTTGCTAGGTATTTCTGGAGAAAATGGCTCGGCGGGCCTGCGCAGAGGCGCGTGCTGGATGTCGGCTCCGGCCATCGGCCGCATGACGATGCGACGCATCTGGTCGATCTGTTGCCCGAGGATGATTCCGAGCGGGGCGGAGCGGTCAAGCGGCTCGGGCGGTCCCTGGTGGTCGCAACCATCGAGGCGCTGCCGTTCAAGGACAAGACGTTCGACTACGCCTATGCCTGCCACGTGCTGGAGCACACCGATCAGCCCGAGGAGGCCTGCCGGGAACTCATGCGCGTGGCCCGCGCCGGCTATATCGAGACGCCGAGCCCGTTCTTCGAGCAGGGCTACAACTATCCCAAGCCGGACCGGGGATGGTTGTTTCACAAATGGTTTGTCTGGCTGGCCGGCAACGGCACGCTGGTGTTCGAGCCGAAAACCAGCCGGACCATTGATCATTTTTGCGACTGCCGGAACGCGCAATTTGTCAAAGGGGTGTACGAGCGCGTCGACGACCTGAACCGGCTGGGCCGCGTGCTGCCGCACGAGTGCAAGAATACCGTGCTCCACTGGGAGCATCAGTTCGCTTACGAAGTTAGGGATAGAGGGGTAAAGGGGTAAAAAGGGGTAGAGGGGTAAGGGGTAAAAAGGGGTAGAGAGGTAAGGGGTAAAAAGGGGTAAAGGGGTAACGGGCTTAACTGGCTGAACTGGCCCAACAGGCTAAACAGGCATAACCGGCCCAACGGGCCCAACCGGCAAAACGGACTCAACACAATTCATGAAAATCAGCGCTTTCAGCATTTGCCGCAACGCCGTCAAGTTCGATTACCCGATCGTGGAAGTCATCAAATCGGGGCTGCCGCTGGTGGATGAATTTGTCGTCAACGTCGGACAGTCGGACGACGGAACGCTGGAACTGATCCGGTCGATCGGCTCGGAGAAGATCCGCATCGTCGAATCGTTCTGGGACGACAACCTGAAAAAGGACGGGCTGCTGTTTTCCATCGAAACCAACAAGGCGCTGGCCCGGTGCACCGGCGCCTGGGCCCTGTACCTGCAGGCCGACGAGGTGCTGCACGAATTCGACTATGAGACCATCGGAAGGTCCATGCGGGACCACCTGTCGAATCCGGCGGTGCTGGGGCTGACCTTCCGCTACCTGCATTTCTACGGGGATTACTGGTCGCTCAATCCGTGGTTTTACCATCGCGCCGTCCGCATCATCCGCAATGACGGCCAGGTGGAATCTTTCGGCGATGCGGTGGGGTTCTGTCTCAAGGCGGATCAGGCTTACCTCCAATCCGAGCACAAGGATCGGCTGCGTGCCTCCGGCGCGACGATGTACCATTACGGCTGGGTCAAGCAGCCGAAAGTCCTGCTGGACAAGTTCCGCTATCAGATCGCGCGCCACCAGGGTGATCAGCCGGGCGCCGAGCAGGCTGCCATGCTGGCAAGGGAAGCCTACGAGTTCGACGAGTACGACATCATGAAGAATTTTACCGGGACGCATCCGGCGGTGATGCGGGACCGGGTGGCCCGGTTCCCCAAGCTGAAACCGGGCCGCAACCGGTGGCTGGAGCCGGCGTTTTATCGCGCCGTGATGAAGAGAGGGTTCCGTGGTTGACGCAGTATCGAACGCTTGAGGGTCCATGAAGCGGTTGCCGTTGTGGAAACGCCCCTATTTTGCCAGGAATATTCTGGAAATCGGGCCCGGACACAATCCCTTCAAGGGCGTCACGCATTTGCTGGAGATGGACGTCCACGAGGGGCGCGAACGGGGCGGCAACGCCCTCTTCGTCCCAAAGGCCGCGAAGCTGATTGTCGGAGAGGCCACCGAACTGCCGTTCGGCCCCGGCGTGTTTGATTACGTGTACGCATCCCATGTGCTGGAGCACGTGGAGCGGCCCGAACGCGCCTGCCGGGAGATCATGCGGGTGGGCAGGGCAGGGTACATTGAAACGCCCTCGCCTTTTCTGGAACAGGGCATGGCCTTGCGGGATGAGACGTCGCCCGAGCACTGGTTCCACCGGTGGTTCGTGTTTTCCATCGGCAAGGACCGCCTGGTGTTCGAGCCGAAAACGCCCGCGCAGGTCGAATGGTTCTGCTCGTGCGCGGACGGGCAGTTTCTCAGGGAATTTTACGGCAGCCTCGATTTTCGCGATGCGCAGCATTGCTTCCGGCGAAAGGCCAAGACGACGACCTTTTACTGGACGGGAAACTTTCCGGTGGAAGTCAGGCCGGCGGGGCTGGATTGCCGGCAAAGCGGGCAGCCCTGCCGGTTCGCCGGCATGAGGGAAGCGCTGGTGGACAGCTGCCGGGATCTCTTTCGCAGCCATCGGGTGCTCCGTCTCAAGGCGCAGTTTCCAGGCTGCCAGGCGGTGCTTCGAAAATACGGGCATGCCACCATGCTGATTGGGTAATGAAGGGGTAGTAGGGGTAAAGGGGTAGAGGGATAACGGGCTAAACGGGCATAACCGGCTCAACGGGCTCAACCAGACAAACCAAACAAACAAGATGAACCAAATAAACCATTCGAAGATTGCCGTCGTGATCATCACCAAGGACGAAGAGAACAACATCGCGGCCTGCCTGGAGTCCGTGCAGTGGGCCGACGAGCGGATCGTCGTGGATGCCGAAAGCCGGGACCGGACGGTCGAGATTGCGAAGCAGCATGCCGCGCAGGTCCATGTCAGGCCGTGGCCCGGCTACGGACCGCAGAAAAATTTCGGGATGGAGCAGGCCCGTGCCGAATGGATCCTGATCGTGGATGCCGACGAGCGGATCACGCCGGCGCTGCAGGAGGAAATTCAGGCGGTGATCAAGGCCGGTCCTTCGCCGGATCTTGCCGGCTTCGAAATTCCCCGGAGAAACTATTTCTACGGGCGCTGGATCAGGGGCGGCGGCATCTATCCCGACTTCCAGTTGCGGCTCATACGGAGAGCGGCCGGCCGCTACGACGACACGCAGCTCCACGAGAATTTACGGTTGCGGGGACGCATCGAGCGGCTGCGGCAGCCCATGGAGCACTACAGCATGCCGACGGTCCGCGAGCATGTGCGGAAGTTGAAACGGTACACCATGCTCGGGGCGCAGGAGAAACTGAAGACCCGTTCGCGCGTGACCGCGCTCGATATCGCGGGCCATCACTTCGGCACAATTCTGAAAACCTATGTACTCCGCGGTGGCTACCGGGACGGCGTGCACGGCGTAATCGTCGCCCTCTTCGCCGGCATGCACACGTTCGTCAAGTATGCGAAGGCGTGGGAGATGCTGCGGGCAAAGGGTAAGGGGTAGGGGTGTAACGGGGTAACCGGGGTAGAGGGGTAAGGGTGTAGAGGGACAGACGGCTACTGCTACCCCTTTACCCCGACTACCCCCTACCCCTATTTGGTGAGCGATGCGAATAGGAATTGACGCCAGTCCAATCGTCGGCGATCGCGGCGGGGTCGGCTGGCACACCTACCATCTGCTCAGGGCGATGGTCGGGTTGAAAGAGAATATCGAGCTGGTGGGATATGTCGGGCCCGGGTCGCTCCACAACGGCGTGCCGAAAGGCTGGGCCGGCAACGGGGGCATCCGGTGGGTGGAGTCGGGGAAGTGGCTGATGCCATGGCGGGGAAGGTGGGACGGACTCGACCTCTATCACGGCACCAATTTCAAAATGAAGACGGCGGGGCGCTTCGGCGGCGTGGTGACGATTTACGACCTCTGGATGGATCGCCATCCGGAATATTCGCCGAAGCTGTTCGGGCAGCGCGCATCTTCCCTGCGCACCAGACGGACGGCGTGGCGTGCACGGAAGGTCATGACCATCTCCGAGTTTTCCGCCCGCGAGATCATGTCGCTTCTTGGTCTTCCCCCGGAGCGGATCGCGGTGATTCCCTGCGGGGTGTCCGGGGACTTTCGTCCACGACGCGACCCGGCCGGGTTCGGCGAGCTGCGCCGGCGCATCGGACTGTCCGATGCGCCGTTCATCCTGTTTGTCGGCGGGGCCGATCCGCGCAAGAACCACCGGGTGCTGGTACGCGCCTTTGCCAGGCGGGCCGATGAGTTCAAGGGGCGTCAGTTGGTGTTGGTCGGAGATTCCGTGCACCGGTTCGGCAACATGGCCGCGACCATTGCGCAGTGCGGCGTGGAGGGGCGCGTTATTTGTCCGGGGCGGCTTTCGATCGAGGATATCACGCGCCTGTATTCGCACGCGGACCTGTTCGTATTCCCCTCCCTCTACGAAGGATTCGGCATGCCGGTGCTGGAGGCCATGGCCTGCGGGGCGCCGGTAATCACGTCGAATCGATCCGCCCTTCCCGAGGTGGCCGGGGAAGCGGCCCTCCTGGTGAACCCCGAGAACGATGATGAATTGGCGGAGGCGATGGTCAGGATCCTTCGCGACACGCCCCTGCGGGAGTCGCTGCGCGCGAAGGGATTTGAACGGGCGAAACAGTTCACCTGGGAGCGTGCAGCCCGGCAGACGGTGGTGGTGTATAAAGAACTGTGTCAATAAGACGTTATGCCCGTTGAGTCAGTTAGGTCCGTTAGCCTGTTAACGGACAAAACGGTCACAACGGACTCAACGCAACAAGCGGATCAAACTGACCTAACGGTTTTAGCGGACCACGCGGACTAAACTGAACTAACGGACCAAACTGAATTAACGCATGCGCAACATCCTCGTCATCAAGCTACGCTATCTCGGCGATGTGCTTCTGGCCACGCCGGTATTGCACGCCTTGCGGGAAGCCTTTCCTGATGCGCATATTGCGGCAGCGGTCAATCGTGGGACCGAGGATGTGCTGAAGTGGAATCCGGATCTCAACGACGTGCTGGTCGTCGAGCGGAGCGGACTCGCGGGACAGATCGGTTTCCTGAAGGCTGTCCGCCGGCGCCGATTCGATTGCGTGATCGATCTCACGGACGGCGACCGGGCGGCGATCCTCGCCCGCTTCAGCGGCGCGCCGGTTCGAATCGGCCTGAACGATGAGCATCGTTGGCGGGGGCTTCTTTACACGGCCGTGGCGCGTTCGGAACCGTCCGTGGCGCATCGCATCGAGCGCGATCTTGAAACCGTGCGATCCCTTGGCATTCAGCCGAAATCCGGCCTGCCGGTATTGCGGACGTCGGATCAGGATGACCAGGATGCCGCCAGACAGCTCGACGAGATCGCGGGCGAGCCGTTGTCCAAGGGCACGCGGCCGCTGATCATGTTCCAGCCGGGAGCCCGCTACTGGTTCAAGGCCTGGCCCGTGGAGCGTTTCGCGGATCTGGCGAACCGGTTGACGGAGCGCGACGATTGCAGGATTCTTATCGGCGGCCACACCGGGGAGCGGGCCCTAGCCGAGGGTATCGCGAAAGGGGCCCGATCGAAGCCCGTGGTGCTGGCGGGACGGACGACCCTGCTGCAATATGCGGCGATACTCAAGCGATGCGCCCTGTTCGTCGGGAACGACAATGGCCCGATGCATATGGCGGCGGCGATGGGGGTTCCGGTGGTGGCGTTGTTCGGGCCTTCAAACCCCGCCGAGTGGGGCCCCCGCGGCGCGCGCGTGGAAGTGCTGTATAAAGGCCTTGATTGCCGGCGGTGTTTTCATCCAACATGCACGCGAGGTGATCAGAGTTGCATGAGACTCATCGCGGTTGATGAGGTCTTTGCTGCGGCAGGACGATTATTCACAGTGAAGGTCTGATCGGAGGATGTAGAGTATCAATGGAGACTGTCGCGTGCGATCTCTGCCAGTCTGACAATGCGCAGATTGCGTTGCGCCAACGTGATTTGCTGCTGGGCGTCTCCGACGAGGAATTCTCTATCGTGCGCTGCGGCACATGCGGATTGCTCTATCTCAATCCTCGTCCTGCTCCGGAGGAAATCGGGCAGTATTACCCAGAGCGGTATTATCCTTTCGCTCCGCCACCCAAACAGAGAAGTACGCTAGAACGAAAGGCGAAAGAATTTTCCGTGCTGATCAAGCGATGGATCATGGAGGATTTTTACGGCTATCCGGCGACGGGACATCGCGGTGTCTGGCATTCTCTTCGCAAGGCCCTCCTGTGGCCTGAAAAGATTCGGCGCATCTTTTCTGGTCGTCATATCATGCCATGGGTAGGTCAGGGCCGTGTGCTGGATGTCGGATGTGGCACTGGAGGAAATCTGGCCACCCTTCAGGGGCAGGGATGGGAGGTCTATGGAATTGAGATCAGCGAAAGGGGGGCTGCGGAAGCCCGTAAGCGTGTGGGCAATGGGGTTCATACCGGTACCCTGGAAACGGCGCCCTTTGAAAAGAAGTTTTTCGATGTCGTGTTCATGAATCACTCGTTGGAGCATCTCTTCAGTCCAACCGACGCCTTGCACCGAGTGAACCAATTGCTCACGCTCGATGGGATGGTCGTGATCGCTGTCCCCAACGTTGACAGTGTTGAAGCCAGGCTGTTCGGCCGGTGGTGGTTCAATTGGGATCCCCCTCGACACCTCTATCATTTTGAAAGACGGACCTTGACCAGGCTCTTAGAGCGGGCAGGATTTCGAGTGTTGCGGTGGCGATCTGCGGTAGGATCACTGTTTTTCATGCAAAGCCTTGAGCGGATCTGGAGACAGAGATTCGGTGGCCAGCTTCCGGCCCGCCGGCTGGTGGAAAAGCTGGTTGCCCCAATTTGTCTTCTTGCTGGACACCTAGGCTACGGGACTGAAATCACCGTGTGCGCGGTGAAAGTGGAGTCTGAGCTGGGGCGGCGAGAGTCAGACACGCAGAGATCTTAGAAAAGTATGGGCTGCGCCGTCCCTTGGTGGTCGCATCTATGAATGAGCTTGCCGGATATGAGTGGATAAAGAGCTGCAAAATTTGCACAGGTGATCACGTGGTCCAGCTAACGAACTCGCCAATGGTGAATTATTATCAATGCGAGAACTGTCATGTCATATTCTTGAATCCCCAACCTTCACTGGCTACATTAGAGCAGCAATATACTCAAAAGGAACTCTTACAGACTGGGCCTGCCAGCGCGTGGTTTACACACAACAAGTTTTATTTAAAGGAACTTTCTCGTGAGCGACTAAGGGACGTGCTCCGCTATAAAGGGCACGGGGATTTGCTGGATGTTGGGTGCGGGATGGGCGACTTCTGCGGCGTCGCACGAGAAGCGGGGTTTAATGTTTTCGGGACGGAGTTTTCTGACGTCTATGCCGATCAGACGAAGAAAACGGTAGGCATCACGGAAATTTACATTGGGAGACTCCAGGAGATCAATTTTGCTAGTAAACAATTTGATGTGATCAGCTTATGGCATGTATTGGAACATTTACCGGATCCCCTAGAGACACTGGCATGTCTTAGGAAATTAGTTAGAAAAGGAGGAATTGTGGTCATTGAAGTGCCGAATGTAGACCGGAAGAGAAAAAGGCCAATGTATCTTTCAGACTTAGAAGATTATCCGATCGATCGTCTTGAGCACCTTTTTTACTACTCAGGCCTGGCCTTGAAAAACACCTGTACTAAAGCAGGCTTTAAGATTGTAAATCTGAATTTTATTGACGCTCATCAACCTGCCAAAAACATGTTCAAGCATTTACTGAGAAAAATAAAGCGACCTTTTAAGCAGATGGTGTATATGGGCAGACCGAATAAGGGCTTTAGTGCCCTGAGAATTGTTTTAACAGTCAGCTCCAAAGATGTTCTCTGACGAACGAAGCTGTGAAGCTGTCGTGACAGGTATTTAGAACAGAATGCCCGCCTTCCCAAGATACAGGCCTAGGCCTTCATCAGGGAAACAGCTTCAATGACTGCCGCAGTCTGTTCCCTCGACCAAGCCTGATCCTTTACGGGCCACACAAGACCGAAGCAGTCTCAGGAACGGCTTGAGTTCGAACGGACTGTAGCGTATGGACTGCCAGAACGCCTGGCGCGCTAGGGCTGGCTGCCCCTGACAAAGATGATGCTTGCCCAGGTCTCCGTAGTAACGGCTCCAGTCGTGCGAGAGCGCTCGCGCCTCTCGCGTGCCGGGAGGACACGACACACCATGCTTCTCCAGGAAGAGGCGTCGACCGACGAGCTGGCGTTCCGAAGGTATACTGTTAGAGGCGTGATGAGGGTAGTAGAGCCGACGCCGATACAGGGGCTTGGGATGATGGATCACGGCGTACCGTTGGTAGAGACGTATGGCGAGGTCAATATCCTCCCAGATCGCAAGGCCATCGTCGTACCCGCCAACAGAGTCGAAGCAAGTTTTTCGAAACAAGGAGCCAGAGGTCACCACATCGTGACCGCCGCGTAGAATCTGTGTAATACTGTTGGAATGCATGATAGCCCCGTAGTACCCCACCACGACGTTCTGCCGATTGATCTTGTAGCCATCGCAGTGAGCCACAGCGGCATGAGGATGGGAAGCTAAGAGCGTGGCCGTTTCCTCGAGGATGGTGGGTTCCCATAGGTCATCCTGATCGAGGAAGGCCAAGTACTCGCCGGTGGCCAGCTTTGCACCCTCGTTTCTGGCGGCGGCTTGTCCTCTGTTCATTGGCAGACGAAAATAGCAGGCCTGTGAAAAACGTGAAACCAAATGAGCGGTGTCATCAGTAGAGGCATCGTCCACGACGATCAATTCCGTGTCCCGGTAAGTCTGAGCTAGAACGCTGCGGATCGCCTCTTCCAGAAACCGCGAGACGCCGTTGTACGCGGGAATAATGACGCTAATTTTTCCCATGAGTGGGTCTATGCGATTCGGTTGAGCACGAGGAAGCGGTACCACAACGCTTTAACTCTGTCAACCAGTCCACCGCCATTTCTGATCAACTCCATAGCCTTTTTGCAGTCTGATTTTTTCCTTTGGAATGACGGAGCAGTTTGCATACGATATACGGTTGAGGGACGACTATGTGCGGCATTGCGGGCATTCTCGGGCATGACGGCGGAGATTTTTCTCCGGTTGCCGCCCGTATGGCCGAGGCCATACGGTACCGGGGACCGGACGATCACGGAGTGTGGTCCGATCCCAGGGCCGGGATCGCGCTGGGGCACGCCCGGCTTTCGATTCTGGACTTATCTGCCACCGGGCACCAGCCCATGGCGTCCGCCGATGGCCGCTACGTCGTGTCCTATAACGGCGAAATCTACAACTTTTCAGAATTGCGCAGAGAGCTCGAAGCGGGTGGGTCGACATTTCGCGGGCATTCGGATACCGAGGTGCTCCTGGCATCGGTCAGCCGGTGGGGGATCGAGGCGGCCGTGCAGCGGTTCAACGGCATGTTTGCCTTTGCCTTGTGGGATCGACAGACGCGGACCCTGTCGCTGGGGCGCGACCGGCTGGGGGAAAAGCCGCTGTATTATGGGTGGGTCGGCGCCACCTTTTTGTTTGCGTCCGAACTGAAGGCGCTGCGGGCCTGGCCGGAATTCAAACCGGAGATCGACCGCAGCGCCGTGGCATTGCTGCTCCGGTACAACTATGTGCCGGCGCCCCATGCCATTTACCGGGGGATGTACAAGCTTCCCGCCGGTACCCTGCTCACGGTTTCATCCTCTGCCGCTGCGTCGAGACCGGTTCCGGTCCCGTACTGGTCGCTGCGCGAAGTGGTGGAGCGCGGCGTTGCCGATCCTTTTACCGGTTCAGACGAGGAGGCGCAGGTCCAACTCGACCGGTTGCTGAGCGAGTCGGTCAGGCTGCGGATGGTGGCGGATGTGCCCCTGGGCGCATTTCTATCCGGGGGGATCGATTCCTCGGCTGTCGTCGCCCTGATGCAGGCACACAGCCCGCGGCCCATCAAGACCTTCACGATCGGTTTTCATGAAGCGGCCTACGACGAGGCCCGATACGCCCACAATGTGGCCGGCCATCTCGGCACGGATCACACCGAATTATATGTGGCTCCCGCGCAGGCGCAGGCCGTCATCACGCAGTTGCCGGCCTTGTATGACGAGCCGTTTGCCGACGTGTCGCAGATCCCGACGTTTCTCGTATCGCAACTGGCCCGGCGGCAGGTGACGGTCAGCCTGTCCGGCGACGGGGGCGACGAAATCTTCGGCGGTTACAACCGGTATTTTTGGGGGCAACGGATCTGGCGGAACATCGCATGGATGCCGGCGGGCCTGCGGGCGCTGGCAGGCCGCATGATGTACGGCCTCTCGCCGCAATCGTGGGATGCGCTGTTCGGGGCGGCGGGATTCCTGCTGCCGAAAAGCTTCAAGGTGCAGCATCCCGGAGACAAGCTGCAGAAACTTGCCGGCATCCTGCCCTCGGGCAGCCGCCGTGAACTGTACGGCGGGCTGGTGTCCATCTGGAGGAACCCCGGCGAGGTGGTGCTGGGAGCAACGGAGCCTCCGGGGATGTTCAGCGATGATGCCTGGTGGGCCGATCTCAAGGACTTCCGGCAGCAGATGATGTTCTGGGACACGATGACGTATCTGCCGGACGATATTCTGGTGAAAGTGGATCGCGCGAGCATGGGGGTGAGTCTTGAAACCAGGCTGCCCATCCTGGATCACCGGGTCGTCGAATTTGCGTGGCGTCTGCCCATTTCCATGAGCATCAGGAACGGCCGGGGCAAATGGCTGCTCCGCAGGGTGCTGGACAGGTATGTGCCCGCTGCATTGATCGACCGGCCGAAGATGGGCTTCGGCGTCCCGATCGATTCCTGGCTGCGCGGCCCCCTCCGGGAGTGGAGCGAGACGCTCCTGGACGAACGGCTTCTGCGCGCCGACGGGTTTTTCAACCCTGAGCCGATCCGGAAAAAGTGGGCCGAGCATCTCTCGGGCCATCGCAACTGGCAATATCCTCTCTGGGGCGTGCTGATGTTCCAGGCCTGGCGCAGGCAGGCCTGACCGTTCTGCGCAAGGTTGAGGGAGATGCGAATGAAAAACCGGTTCCGTCTGTATCTGGCTGATCAAAATCGCACGTTTGCTGCGGTCATGGGGGCAATGTGTTGGGCAGCGGCCTGCGTAATCTATGTCAAAGCCGGCGAACCTCCGTGGTGGGCGATCGGAACCGGCGCGGCGTTCGTTCTTATCGGGCTTCTGGTGCCTTCCTGGCTGGGCCCGCTGAGGGCATTCTGGATGAAGGTTGCAGCTATGCTGGGAGCGGTTAATTCGAGAATTATCCTCACCGCGGTTTTTGCTGGACTGGTGACACCTGTTGCAGTCATCCTGCGATTATTGGGCAAGAGGCCGATTCAGGAGGCTGCGGAAGGTGGGCGGGAGTCCTACTGGCATCGTCGCGACCAGGCCGAATCCAGGCCGGAGCGGATGGAACGGCAATTCTGAGCAGGCATGAAAAGAGTGGAACAAAAGACGAGGATGGAGGAATAGATGGGATCGTTTCTAAGAGAACTCTGGGCCTTCATGCGCGAGCGGAAGAAGTTCTGGCTCCTGCCGATCATTCTCATTCTCGTGCTGTTCGGGGCGCTGATGGTGTTGACGGAAGGATCGGCCGTTGCGCCGTTTATCTACACGCTCTTCTAAATGAAAGGTTTGTTTGGTTTGTCTTGTTTGTTTTGTTGTTTTGGTTGGTTAATTATGCGGGCTCTTCTAACCAGAAAAACCAGATAGGCCAAATAAACTAGACAAACCAGAGCAACGAGAAAAACCAAATAAACCACAGATGCGAATTTTAGGAATTTCAGCCTACTATCACGATGCAGCAGCCGCCCTGGTGGTGGACGGCAGGGTCGTGGCGGCGGCGCAGGAGGAGCGGTTCACCCGCATCAAGCACGACGCGCGGTTCCCACGCCACGCAGCGGTGTTTTGCCTGAAGCACGCCGGCCTCACACTGTCCGATGTGGACCGGGTGGTGTTCTACGATAAGCCGCTGTTGAAATTCGAACGGTTGCTGGAAACCTATCTCTCGTTCGCGCCGAGCGGCTGGCGGTCATTTATCACCGCGATGCCGGTCTGGCTCAAGGAAAAGCTGTTCCTGGAAAAAGTCCTGCGAACTGAGCTGGCCGGCGTGGCCGCCGACACCGGCGGCAATCCGTGGACCGGGCCGCTCTTGTTTCCCGAACATCATTTTTCCCATGCCGCGTCGGCGTTTTATCCGTCTCCGTTTCAGGACGCCGCCGTGCTGACGATGGACGGAGTGGGTGAATGGGCCACGACGAGTTACGGAATCGGGCGGGGCGCCTCGCTGACGTTGCAGGCGGATATCACGTTTCCACACTCGCTCGGGTTGCTCTATTCGGCGTTTACCTATTACACCGGGTTCAAAGTGAACTCGGGGGAATACAAAGTCATGGGCCTGGCGCCGTATGGCGAGCCGAAATATGTGGATCTGATTTTGACGCACCTGATCGATTTGAAGGAAGACGGCTCGTTCCGGTTGAACATGGACTATTTCGATTATTGCACCGGGTTGCGGATGACCAACGACCGCTTCCACCGGCTGTTCGGCGGGGAGCCGAGGAAGCCGGAATCGGAATTGACGCGTCGCGAGATGGACCTGGCCCGTTCGATTCAGGATGTGACAGAGATGGCCGTGCTGCGCATCGCGCGCCATGTGAGCCGGGAGACCGGCATGAGGAACTTGTGCATGGCCGGCGGGGTTGCCTTGAACTGTGTGGCAAACGGAAAACTGCTGCGTGCGTGGGTGTTTGATCGCCTGTGGGTGCAACCGGCCGCCGGTGATGCCGGTGGGGCGGTCGGAGCGGCCCTGGCTGCGTATCACGTCCACGAGGGCGGTATGCGGGTTGTCCACAATGGCGCAGACGGGATGGCCGGCTCCTATCTCGGGCCGGCCTATTCCCAGACTGCCATCGAGGCTTTTCTCGGTGAGAATCGGTTTCCCTTCGAGCGTCTGACAGAGGCCGGCCTGTATGAGAAAACCGCGGAGCTGTTGTCTCAAGAGGCTGTCGTGGGCTGGTTCCAGGATCGCATGGAATTCGGCCCCCGGGCCCTGGGCAACCGGTCCATCATCGGTGATGCCCGTTCTCCGAAGATGCAGTCGATCATGAATCTGAAGATCAAATACCGGGAATCGTTTCGCCCGTTTGCGCCGGCCGTGTTGGAAGAACGCGTGGCTGACTATTTCGATTTGAACGAGCCGTCACCCTATATGCTGCTGGTAGCGCCGGTCAAAGAGTCGAGGAGGGCGCCGATTCCGGATGAGGACAGCCGGCTCTTCGGCATTGAGCGTTTGCACAGGCTGCGGTCGGACATTCCGGCTGTGACTCACCTCGACTATTCGGCCCGCATTCAGACGGTATCGAAGCAGACGAATCCGCGCTTCCACGCGCTGCTGAAGGCCTTCGAAGCGAAAACCGGATACGGCGTGCTGGTCAACACGTCATTCAACGTGCGGGGCGAGCCGATTGTCCGCACGCCGGAGGATGCATACCGGTGTTTCATGCGGACGGAGATGGATGTCCTTGTGATGGGGAACTGTCTGCTTCGAAAGGAAGCACAGCCTCCGCTCGCCCGGGACACAGACTGGAAGACCGAGTTCCAACTCGATTAGCCCTATCGGCATCAGCAGAACTGCCCGGAACACGTCGAGTTTCGCTCCTCCCCCCCCTCTCCTTCAACTTTATATTTCTAATAAGATTCTCCTTGACCGCTGAAGACCGTTGTGTTCAAATCGTGAACAATCCTCACTAAACATGCAGTATTCTCATGGACTTGCAAGGACAGCGAGACCTCCAACTCCTTAACGAAGTCGAACGGGATGCGGGTATTACCCAGCGATCTCTTGCCAATAAGCTGGGAGTCGCGCTGGGGCTGACCAATCTGTACCTCAAGCGGCTGGCCCGCAAAGGCTACATTAAAATCACGACCATCCCCAGCCACCACATCAAGTATCTGTTGACTCCGCGCGGAATGGCCGAAAAATCCCGTCTCACCTACGCCTACATGCAGTATTCGCTGTCCTACTACCGGGAGATGCGTCAGCGGCTCAAGCAGGTGCTGACGGAGCTGTCACGGGCAGGCGCCAAGCGGATCGTCGTGTACGGAACCGGCGAATTGGCGGAACTGGCCTATCTGACGCTCCGCGAAATGGATCTGACCTTGGTGGGGTTTGTCGACGGCGGGGAGGGCCAGACATTTCTTTCGTATCCCTTATGGCCGGTTGAAGCCCTATCTGGATGGGCCTATGACGCCGTGCTGATTGCAGACTTGGCGGACACGAAAAAGATTCACGCGCGGCTGATCCGCGCCGGAGTGCCGAAGGACAAAATCGTCACTCTGGATTTCAGCGGAAACGGTGGTTCGAACAAGTCCTCCTGAGACACCGTAAGGTGTTGATTTAACGGGGGACGATTGAGGCAGTGTAAGTCAGAGGGCGAAGCTGTGTTCGCGAGGCGCGCGAAAGGCGAGACGAGCAAGATCGCGAGACAGGCAGTTATAAGTGGCAACTTCAAGTCGCGCTTTTCGCGCAAGTCCCGCTCGTCTCGCGTTAAGGAGTAAATGGTAACCCGCTTTGAAGATCTAGTCTGCTGGCAGGAGGCAACTTCGTTGGCAGTAGAGATATATGCCGTTTCGAGAAATGGGAATTTTCGTCAGGACTTCGGTTTCAGAGACCAACTAAGGAGATCAGCAGTTTCGATAGCGTCCAACATTGCGGAAGGCAAGGAACGGGAGACTGTCCCAGAATTTATCCGGTATTTGTATATAGCAAAGGGATCCGCTGGTGAACTCAAGACCCAGATCATAATTGCCCAGCAAATCGGATATGTTGAGCAAGATTGCGCGAAGAATCTAAGACAAAGAGTTGAGAAAGTCAGCGCCATGCTCGGCGCCTTAATCAAAACCCTCAAAAGGAAATAGTGCGACTCTCATGTTTAAGCAATTTGTCGGTTTCGCCCGTCTCGCTCGTCGCGCTTTTCCCGCGAGTCTCGCGCCGTGAACCAAACAAACCAGTCTTTGAACGTGGGTGGAAGGACGGCTGGACATAATCCTGCCTTCGGCCTAAAGTGAGCACGGTACGATCAGGAGGTGACCAGTCATGAAATTTACCCGGATCACCGTGAACCCCCGCCAGATGGGAGGGGTCCCCTGCATTCGTGGATTGCGGATTCCGGTGGCGACCGTTGTGGGGATGATTGCGGACGGCATGGCCACAGAGGAGGTTCTCAAGGCCTGCCCGGATCTGCGTTCGGAGGACATCCGTGAAGCCCTGCAGTATGCTGCGGAGGCGGTCCGCGAACGCGAAATCCCGTTGACAACCCCGGCGTGAGGTTTCTGGTTGCCTTGCTTTCCCCACAAGTCACGCGCGTACAGATTGTTTCACCCATCTCACAGCTCATGACTCAATGGCAGTTCACTCTTGAAGATACGGATTGATCAGCACACCCTGGATCGCGCCCAGGAGCGGGGAACGAATGCTGAGGAGATCAAAGAAGTCCTTGAGAAGGGGATTCCATTCAAGGCTGAGCGTGGACGGCTGGGGAAATCAAGGGTCTATGACTTTAATCGAAAACGGCTCGGGACCTTCTATGAGCAAAGGCGAGTTGAGGTGATTTATGCGGTTGAAGGTGATACGCTCATCACCGTAACCGCATATGTATTCTACGGCAAATGGGAGGGACAAGAGTGAAGATCTACTACGATGATCGGGCTGATCTTGTCTACCTGCGATTCGATGAGCGGAACCAGGAGTTGATGAACAGGCGGGTGACTGAAGACGTGGTGCTGGACATCGGTGAAGCCGGAAGAATTGTCGGGATCGAAATCCTCGGGGCTTCGAAGCACCTCGACCTGTCGAGGCTTCTTCCAGTCCAGTTCGAACACTCGAAGCCGGGTTGATTCTCCGCTGTGTGTCTCCGTAGCCCGGCGGCTATCGCCAATGGCCTGATCCGGTCCGCCTCCGTTCTTATCACGTCTTATCAACCGACCCAAGCCTGGTGAACCAGACACTCTGGTTTATCTCGTTAAGATGTTTCTCTAGTTTGTCTTGTTGAACGGCTAACCAGAAAAACCAGATAAACTGGCTCAACGGGCATAACCGGCTCAACGGGCTCCACCAGATGAACCAGACAAACGAGACAAACCAAACAAACGGCGCCTTGCGCTGGTTTGCTCTCCGTACTCGCTCCCGCCACGAAAAGCTTGTCAGGGACCGCCTGGCGGCGCAGGGGATCGAGCAGCTTCTTCCTACGGTGAAGAAATTGAGCCAATGGAAAGATCGCAAAAAGGAAGTCGAGGCTCCATTGTTCTCGGGCTACTGCTTCGCCCGGTTTGCCTGGCCGGACCGCCTCGCGGCGCAGACAATCTCCGGCGTGGTGGAAATCGTCGGGGGCGGTGATCGTCCCGAGCCGATTCCTGACGAGGAGATCGAAGCCCTGAAAACGCTCATGGCCAGCACCCTGCGTTATGACGCGCACCCGTACCTGCACGAGGGCATGACTGTTGAAGTAGTTCGCGGCCCCTTGCAGGGCGTGCATGGAATCCTGTTGCGTAAGGAAAAACGTCATCGGCTGGTCATCGCCGTGCATCTGATCCAACAGGCCGCAGCGGTCGAAATCGATGTGTCTGACGTGGCGCCAGCTTAGAGAAATGAAACCGTATCGGGATTTATCAACGCCCCAACGGGCGTGGGATTTTGTTGTGATCGGTGCCGGCGTGATCGGCGTGTCGATTGCCCGGGAACTCAAGCGCCGGCACGGCGGGCATGTCCTGGTGATCGAAAAGGAAGATTCGGCCGGCCGGCATGCCAGCGGGCGAAACAGCGGCGTGCTGCACACCGGCGTCTATTACACGGCCGGTTCGCTTAAGGCGCGTTTGTGCGTGGAAGGCAACCGGCGGATGCGGGAGTATTGCCTGACCAACCGGATTCCCATGGTCGATAAAGGGAAGGTCATCGTTACGCGCCATGAAGGGGAATTGCCCGCCTTGCGTGAACTGCATAAGCGGTCGCAGGCCAACGGGGTGCGTGTCAGCCTTATTGATGAGCAGGCGTTGCACGAAATCGAGCCCTGCGCGAAAACCGTCGGCCAGGCGTTGTTTGTGCAGGATACCGCCGTGATCAATCCGCAAAAGGTGATGGAGGCGATGGTGGCCGAGGCGGCACGCGAGGGCGTGGAGTTTCGGTATGGCTGCGCGTGGGGCGGTGCGAGGCGGGACGGCGTGGTGGAGACGTCGCAGGGACAGATCGCATATGGGCATCTCGTCAATTGCGCCGGTCTGTTTGCCGATCGGGTTGCCCATGCCTATGGCGTCGGGCGACAGTACCGCATTCTGCCGTTTCGCGGGCAGTTTTATCTCCTTCGGCCGCAGTCCAAGGTCCGTGTGAACGGCAACATTTATCCCGTGCCCGACCTGCGCAATCCGTTCCTGGGCGTGCATTTTACGCGCCGGCCTGAAGGGGAGGTGACGGTCGGTCCCTCGGCGCTGCCGCTGCTGGGGCGCGAGCAATACCGCGGTCTTCGGGGCGCCAATATGTCCGACAGCGCGGCGATGGTCCGCTATCTGGCCCGCCTGTTCGGGAGAAATCTGGACCACTTTCGGTCCATTGCCTGGAAAGAAGCGGTGAAAATGTCGCGATTGGGTTTCTACCGGGAAGCCGTGGGACTGGCCGACGGGCTGGAACTGCGTGACTTGCTGCCGGGAAAAGAACCAGGCATCCGCGCGCAACTGGTCAATACCGGCACGGCCGAGCTCCTGAGCGATTTCGTGATCGAGCATGGACCGCAGTCCACCCATGTCCTGAACGCCGTGTCCCCTGCATTCACGTCGTCCCTGCCCTTTGCGGATTATGTCGTCAGCGCGATGAAATTAGACCACTGACTGGGCTGGGTGTTAATACGCAAAAGAATGCTCTTGATGCCGGTTCTTTAGCCATGCTAATCAAGCTCATACATTGACGGAGGTGACAGCGACCATGACTCATGCAGCCCAGTATTTTTCAGAAGCGCGGCAGATTGCCGAACGCATTGATTACGAGACGATCGAGCGTATCGCGGAGGGGTTGGCCGACCTCCGCGCCAGGAACGGACGGCTGTTTCTGCTCGGCGTCGGCGGCAGCGCTGCGAATTGCAGCCATGCCGTCAACGATTTTCGCAAGCTCTGCGGGATTGAAGCCTACACGCCGGTGGACAACGTGTCGGAGTTGACCGCGCGCACGAACGATGAAGGATGGGAAACCGTCTTTGCCGCGTGGCTGAAAGTCAGCCGCGCGAACAATCAAGACGCAATCTTCGTGTTTTCCGTGGGTGGCGGGGATGCGGAAAAGAACATCAGCGTCAATCTGGTTCGCGCGCTCGACGAAGCGAAGAGGCGCGGCCTGAAAATTTACGGTGTCGTCGGCCGGCAGGGCGGCTACACCAAGCAGGCGGGCGATGCCGTCGTGGTGGTTCCGACGGTCAACGCCGCGCACGTGACGCCGCACACCGAAGCCTTCCATGCCGTCGTCTGGCATTGCCTGGTGTCGCATCCCAAGTTACAGATCGTCGGCACCAAGTGGGAGACCGCGGTCCAGGCGACCAAACCGTAATCGAGCATGCGCCGGGCTGTTTTTCTGGACCGGGATGGAGTTCTGAATAAAGCGTTTGTGCGGAATGGGAAGCCCTATCCTCCCATGACACTGGATGAGTTCGAGATCTTGCCCGGTGTGGCAGAGGCGTTAAGGGGTCTTAACCGGGCGGGTTTCCTGTTGATCGTCGCCACCAACCAGCCGGATGTGGCGAGCGGGAAACAGCGGCGCGAGGTGGTAGAGGCGATGCATGACAAGCTGAGGGCAGAACTTCCGCTGGACGACATCAAGGTGTGTTACGAGATCGATGGTCCAACCAGCACCTGCTACAAACCGAAGCCCGGTATGTTGCTGGAAGCATCGCGCGAGCGGGAGATTGATTTGACGCGCAGCTACATGGTGGGCGACCGCTGGCGCGACGTGGGCGCCGGCCGGCGGGCCGGGTGCGTGACCATTTTTATCGACCGGGGCTATACCGAGCCCTTGACGGAGACACCGGACACAACCTGCGCTGACCTGCCGCAAGCAGCGGCCTTTATTCTGAAACATTCATCTGCAGTTAACCCAAGCTAAGGAGACGATGATGTCCAAGCATTCCGATCTGAAAATCAAGATTTTCGCAGACGGTGCCGATCTGGCTGGCATAAAGGACATGTATGCCAAGCCCTGGATCAAGGGGTTCACGACCAATCCGACGCTCATGCGCAAGGCGGGTATCACCGATTACAAGGCGTTCGCGCAGGAAGTGCTGCGTGTCGTTTCGGACCGGCCGGTGTCCTTCGAGGTGTTTGCCGACGAGTTTGACGAGATGGAAGCACAGGCGATGGAAATCAATTCCTGGGGTCCGAACGTCAACGTCAAGATCCCGGTGACCAACACCAAGCGCCAGTTTGCCGGCCCGCTGATTCAGCGCCTGTCGGAGGCCGGCGTGCAGTTGAACATCACGGCGGTGCTCACACTCGATCAGGTGAAGGGGATCGCCGATCATCTGTCGAGCAAGACGCCGGCGATCGTGTCCATATTTGCCGGCCGGATCGCCGATACCGGAACCGATCCGGTGCCGGTCATGCGCCAGGCGTTGAGCATCATGAAAGACAAACCCAAGGCGGAGTTGCTGTGGGCCAGCCCGCGCGAACTGCTCAACATCGTGCAGGCGGACGAGATCGGCTGCCACATCATTACCGCGACCAACGACATCCTGAACAAGCTGTCGTTGCGCGGGAAGGATCACGGCGATTACTCGCTGGAGACGGTCCAGATGTTCTACAAGGATGCGTCAGCGGCAGGCTACACCATTTCGTGCGTGAAACGCACAGTGTCGGCCTGAGGCAAGCTCGGTTATTTATTCAATGGAGGACACGGTCTTGAAAAATGTTTTAATTTCCGGCGGAGCCGGATACGTCGGGACGCTGCTGGTGCCGCAGTTGGTGGCGGCGGGATACAACGTCACGGTTTACGACACCATGTATTACGGATGCGAACTGAAACCGCAGCCAGGGCTGCGCATCATCCAGGGCGACATCCGCGACACCGCCAAATTCAAGGAGGCCTGCAAGGGGATCGACGCGGTCATCCAGTTGGCGTGCATTTCCAACGACGCCGGATTCGAGCTGGACGAGAAGCTCAGCGAAGAGATCAATTACAAGTGTTTCGAGCCGATGGTGCTGGCGGCGAAGGCGCAGGGAGTGAAACGATTCATTTATGCTTCCTCGTCCTCGGTCTATGGCTATTCCGAGTCCCCGCGAGTGACGGAAGAGCATCCGCTCGTGCCGCTGACGCTCTATAACAAGTTCAAGGGACTGTGCGAGCCGCTGTTGTTCAAGCATCAGTCCAAGGATTTTGTCTGCGTGACGATCCGGCCGGCCACGATCTGCGGGTACAGCCCGCGGCAGCGGCTCGACCTGTCGGTCAACATTCTCACCAACCATGCGATAAACAACAACAAGATCACCGTGTTCGGAGGGGAACAGCAGCGTCCCAACCTGCACATCCAGGATATGTGCGACCTCTACAAGTTGCTGCTGGAGCTGCCTAACGACAAGATCGCCGGCGAGACGTTCAATGCCGGCTATCAGAACCAGAGCATCATGGACATTGCCACAATCGTCAAAAAAGTGGTGCAGGAGGAGTTTCCGGAGAAAGGGGACATCCCCATCGTGACGACACCCTCGAACGACACGCGGTCGTACCGCATCACTTCCGATAAGATTGCGGCCAAGCTCGGCTTTAAGCCGAAACGCGCCATCGAAGATGCGGTGCGGGACCTCTGCAAGGCGTTCAAGGATGGCAAGCTGCAGAACAGCATGACCGACGACAAGTATCACAACGTGAAAGTGTTGAAGCGGACCCGGGCGTCATGAAATCGGGACAGCCGCTGGCCGTCGTCACCGGCGGAGCGGGATTTATCGGCAGCCACATGGTGGACCTGCTGGTCGAGCGGGGCTTCCGCGTCCACGTCATTGACAATCTGGTCGGCGGGCGGGCCGCGAATCTGGCGCAGCACAAGAGCAATCCCGGCGTCGTGCTGGACGAACGTGACGTTCGCGCGCTCGCGCCGGACGACAAGTTGTTTGCCGATGCGCAGTTCGTGTTCCACTTCGCCGGGATCGGCGACATCGTCCCCTCGATCGAACAGCCGGCGGAGTATATGTCGGCCAACGTGCAGGGAACTGTGCACGTGCTGGAAGCGGCGCGGCACGCCGGCGTACGCAAAGTCGTGTATGCTGCCTCGTCGTCCTGCTACGGGCTGGCGGCCGTGCCGACCCGTGAAGATCACCCCATCGCCCCGCAGTATCCCTACGCGCTCAGCAAGCATCTCGGCGAAATGGCCGTATTTCACTGGCACAAGGTCTACCGCCTGCCGGCGAATTCGATCCGTATCTTCAATGCGTACGGGACGCGTTCGCGCACGTCAGGTGCCTATGGCGCGGTTTTTGGCGTGTTCCTGAGGCAGAAGCTGGCCGGCAAGCCGTTTACCGTGGTCGGCGACGGCACACAGAAGCGCGATTTTCTCTATGTCACCGATGTGGCGGCAGGATTTCTCGCCGCAGCGGAGACCGACAAGGTTGGAGAGGCCTGGAATCTTGGAGCCGGAAATCCGCAGTCGGTGAATCGTCTGGTCGAACTGCTCGGAGGCGAAGTTGTTCGCCTGCCCAAGCGCCCGGGCGAGCCGGAATGCACCTGGGCCGACACCGGCAAGATCACGCGGGAGTTGCACTGGAAGCCCGCGGTGTCCTTCGAGGAGGGCGTCCGCCGCATCGTCGCCGACATCAATTACTGGCGCGACGCGCCTTTGTGGGATCCGCAGTCCATTGCAGCAGCCACGAAAACCTGGTTCCAATATCTGGGGAGCAAGTAGGCGACCATGATTCCATCACTGAGCGAGCGATATAAACATAAGATCAAGACCGTCGAAGAACTCTGTCGGATTATCGGTCCGCGTCCACGCCAGGAGAAGGTGATCATGTGCCACGGCGTGTTCGACGTGGTGCATCCGGGGCACCTCCGTCACCTGATCTACGCCAAGAGCAAGGCCGACATTCTGGTTGCCAGCCTCACGGCGGACAAGCACATCAGCAAGGGGCATCATCGGCCTCATGTCCCGCAAGACCTGCGCGCGTTGAACCTTGCGGCCTTCGAGGTCGTGGATTATGTGGTCATTGATGGCAACGCCACGCCGATCAAAAACATCGGTAAGTTGCAGCCGGATTTCTTTGCTAAGGGCTATGAATATACGACCGGCGGCCTGCCAGCGAAGACCCAGGAAGAAGCAGATGTGCTGCATTCCTACGGCGGCGAGATTATCTTTACGCCGGGCGACATTGTGTATTCCTCGACGAAACTCATCGATCTGGCGCCTCCGGCGATCAAAATCGAAAAGTTGCTGACACTGATGGACTCCGAAATGTTGACGTTCAATTCGCTGCGGGACTGTCTCGACCGCCTCAAAGGCAGGCGGGTCCACGTCGTCGGCGATACCATTGTGGACAGTTACACTCAAACGGCGATGATCGGTGGCCAGACCAAGACGCCGACCATGAGCGTCCTATACGAGCGGCGCGACGATTACATCGGCGGGGCGGCGGTTGTCGCCGAACATCTGCGGGCCGCCGGGGCGGAAGTCATTTTCTCCACGGTGCTGGGAGAAGATGCGCAGAAAGAATTCGTACTGAATGGTCTGAAGAAATCCGGCGTGCAGTGCCGCCCGGTCATTGATTCGACGCGGCCGACCACCAATAAGAACGCGATCGTCGCGGGCGGCTACCGGCTGCTCAAGATCGATACGCTGGACAACCGGTCCATCTCAGACGATATTCTGGAAAGGCTCGCGCAGGCGGTTTGTGAGACGGCCTGTGACGCCGTGGTCTTCAGCGATTTCCGCCACGGGATTTTCAACCGCCGGACCATTCCGCGGCTCATCGCGGCGATCCCTCCAAATGTATACAAGGTGGCGGACAGCCAGGTGGCCAGCCGTTGGGGCAACATCACTGAGTTCAAGGGGTTCGATCTCATCACGCCGAACGAGCGCGAGGCCCGCTTCGCGCTGGCCGACCAGGATTCCGGTCTCCGACCGCTTTCTTCTGATCTCTACGATCAGGCGCAATGTAAAACTCTGATGCTCAAACTTGGCGAACGAGGGGTGCTGACCTGCCGGAACAGCGATCATGAGGCGCTTGATTCTGTTGTCATCGTAGATTCTTTTGTTGAGCGGCTGGTGGACGCTGTAGGCGCTGGAGACGCACTGTTGGCCTACGCCACCTTGTCCATGCTGGTGACAAAGTCTGAGGCCGTGGCAACCATTCTAGGTTCTATGGCGGCGGCCTGCGAGTGCGAGTACGATGGCAATATTCCTGTCACGCCGGACGACGTGCGCCGCAAGATTGACGCCGTCGAACGACAAGCGAATTTCCACTGAGCAAAGAACGGGGTAAGGGATAGCGGGGTAGAGGGGTAACAGTAGTCTTTTATTCCTTCCGCGCTTCTTTCCCTCTATCCCTTTACCCCTTATCTCTATTACCCCTGCGAAGCAAATGAAAGCCATCGTCATCGGTTTTGGAGTCCAGGGACACAAGCGCCGTAAATTTGCCGGTCCGGACTACGTCGCCTCTGTGGACCCGGTCAATAAAGAAGCGGAGTACCGCGCTGTCGAGGACGTGCCGCTGTCCAGCTACGACACGGCGCTCGTCTGCATCCCCGACGAGCCCAAGATCGAGGTGCTGACCTACCTGTTGAAGCACGGCAAGCATGTGCTCGTGGAGAAGCCGCTCTGGGCGTCGGACGATCGGCAGATCGGATCGCTCGAGCAGCTCGCGCGCGCCAAGGGCGTGGTCTGTTACACGGCCTACAATCATCGCTTCGAGCCGCATTATGTCCGGATGCGCGACCTCATCGCCTCCGGCAAACTGGGAACGATCTATCGCTGCCGCATGTTCTACGGCAACGGCACCGTGCGGCTTGTGCGCGATTCGGCCTGGCGCGACCAGGGAGCGGGCGTCCTGCCGGATCTCGGCTCGCATCTGCTGGACACCGCCAAGTTCTGGTTCGGTGACCTCGGCGAGGATTTTCAGATCCTGTCCGCTGACTGCTTTGAAAACCGCGCGCCCGATCACGTGGTGATGGCGTCGAAGACGACCAGGCCCAAACTGGAATTTGAAATGACTCTGCTGTCCTGGCGCAACCATTTCACCTGCGACATCCTGGCCGAGAAAGGCACCGCGCACATCCGTTCGCTCTGCAAGTGGGGGCCGACCACCTTCACGTATCGCGAACGAATCCTGCCGTCCGGACGCCCACCGGAGGAATCTGTCACGCTCGTGCAGGACGATCCGACCTGGGCGCTCGAGTACGCGCATTTCAAGACTCTCTGTGAACGGGGTGCGGAGACAGACCTGTCCAACGACCTGTGGCTGAACAGCCTCCTGCGCCGGCTGGGTCGGGATGCGCAAAAGGAAGCGGCGACGTGAGCAAGCCCGTCATCGGCTTCGCCGGCATGACCCACCTCGGCATCAATTCCGCCGCGGCAGCCGCCGGACGTGGATTCGACACCGTCTGCTTCGATGCCGATGCCGCTGGTATTGCCCGGTTGAAGTCGGGCACGCTGCCGGTTGTGGAGCCGGGGCTGCCGGAACTGCTGGAGCAGAACAAATCACGCATCACGTACACGGCCGACGGTGCAGACTTGAAGCGCTGTGGTGTCGTCTACATCGCCGCGGACGTGCCGACCGACGATCAGGGGCAGAGCGACCTCTCAAGCATCCGGGCGTTGATCGACACCGTCGCGGCAGGATTGGGACGCGAGGCGATCCTGGTGATTCTTTGCCAGGTGCCGCCGGGGTTCACGCGCAGTCTCGCGCTGCCGAAAGAACGGCTCTACTATCAGGTCGAGACGCTGATTTTCGGACGGGCGGTGGAGCGCGCCATGCATCCCGAACGCTTCATCGTCGGCTGCGCCGAGCCGGACCGGCCGATCCCGCAGGCCATGCACGCTTTTCTGTCAGCGTTCAGCTGCCCGATTCTGCCCATGCGGTACGAAAGCGCCGAGCTGGCCAAGATTTCGATCAACTGCTGTCTCGTGGCATCGGTCACTGTCGCCAATACGCTGGCCGAACTCAGCGAGCGGATCGGCGCCGACTGGTCTGAAATCATACCGGCGCTCAAACTCGACAAACGCATCGGGCCGCACGCGTACCTTGCGCCGGGCCTCGGCCTGGCCGGAGGCAACCTGGAGCGGGACCTGGCAACGATCCTGCGCTTCTCGGAGGCGACGGGCAGCGAAGCTGGCCTCGTCGAATCGTTCATGCAAAACAGCCGCCACCGGCGCGATTGGGCGCTCCGGACACTGCACGAGCAGGTGCTGGTGGAGAATTCCAAGGCGGTCATCGGCGTGCTCGGCCTGGCCTACAAGGAAAACACCCATTCGACCAAGAACTCGCCGTCGCTGGCTCTGCTGGCTCGTCTCGCACCGTGGCGCGTGCGGGTCCATGACCCGGTGGTGCCGGCCTCGGCCGCTGCGCATCCCGATGTCACGGGTTGCGTTTCCGCGCTTGAAGTGGCGAAAGGCTCGGATGCGCTGGTGATCATGACGCCGTGGCCGGTATTTCGCGACCTCAAACCCGACCAGCTCGCCCGCGCCATGGCGGGCCGCGCCGTCATTGATCCCTACCGCGTGCTGGACGGCAAGGCCGTCGCGGCGGCCGGACTGGATTACTTCACGCTTGGTGTCCCGCCCATTCGTGCTTCTCACAATACCCCTCTCCCCTCCAAGGGGAGAGGGTAGGGTGAGGGGAATGTGGAGCCGCGGCGCTTGCGTCAACGTGACTTTGCAAGGTTGCTGCGACGGGATCAAACCGATGTGGAGCGTCTGCTGTGGAAGTGCCTTCGGTCCCGGCGGTTTCAAGGCCTGAAATTCAGACGGCAACATCCGATCGGTCCATATATTGTGGATTTTTGTTGCCCTGAGCGATTGATCGTCATCGAACTCGATGGTGGTCATCATGCGGATCAAAAGCAGGCGGACGGACAGCGCACGGCATATCTGGAGGCCAAAGGTTTTCGCGTTCTTCGCTATTGGGACAATGATGTCATGAGAAATCTGGATGGCGTGGTGGAAGATATCGGTCAGGCTATGAATCACCCTCACCCATCCCCTCTCCCTAAAAGGGCGAGGGCTAGGTCCATCCCCCTCTCCTCTCAGAGGAGAGGGAAGGGGTGAGGAGGCAAGGCCCCCCATGCTAAGCCACTTGAACGATAAACCTCAAAAACCTACCCGCGTCGTCATCATCGGCGCCGGCGGGTTTGTCGGCGGCACGATCAAAAAGCGGCTCGAAGCCGACGGCGTGACGACGCTGCCGCTCACCAGCAAGGAGCTGGATTTGCTGGGGGACGGTGCGTCGGCGAAGCTCAGAGGCCTGCTGAAGCCGTCGGACAGCGTCGTGATGGTGTCGGCGATCGCGCCGGCTAAGAATGTGCCGATGCTGATGCAGAACCTGAAAATGGCCGAAGTGGTCTGCGCTGCGTTCGCCGACGTCGAGATCGCGCACCTCGTTTATATCAGCTCCGACGCCGTCTATGCCGACGACGCGAATCCCGTGACGGAGCGGTCCGTCTGCGCGCCTTCGACGATTCACGGCATGATGCACGCGGCACGCGAGCTGATGCTGAAAAGCTCCACCATGACGCCGGTCGCCATGCTAAGGCCCACGCTGATCTATGGGGCCGACGATCCGCATAACGGCTACGGTCCGAACCGGTTCAGGCGGGAAGCCCAAAAAGGCGGGCCGATTACGATCTTCGGCGAAGGGGAGGAACGGCGCGACCACGTGCTCGTGGACGATGTGGCAAAGATCGCGGCGTTCGCGCTCTCCCATCGCAGCGCCGGCGCGCTCAACGTGGTCACCGGCATCTCCACCTCGTTCCACGACATCGCGCAGATCATTGCGAAGCAATACGGCGTCACCGTGAAAAGCCAGCCACGCCCGGGGCCGCGCCCGCACCTGCTGCACCGTTTCTTCGACATCACCGATTGCCATAAGGCATTTCCGACGTTCCACTACACGCCGCTTGCAGAAGGATTAGAGTTGGTAGCTCGTAGCGAATAGCTGGTAGCTTTCTGGGAGGTTTTGATGGGTGAAGTCAATTTGCTCGCACGATTGCCCAAAGCCAAGCGGAACATCCAAAAACGATCTGAATCGAAAGATCCGGCTGTCGTTGCTATCTCCAAACAATATGGAGAAATGTATTTCGACGGGCCGCGCGAATATGGTTACGGCGGCTACCGCTATGACGGCCGCTGGATTCCCGTCGCCGAGGACATCGTCAAGCATTTCAACCTCAAGGCCGGCGACCGGGTGCTCGACGTCGGGTGCGCCAAGGGTTTCCTGGTCAAGGATCTCATGAAAGTATGTCCTGGGCTTGAAGTCTTTGGGCTGGATGTCTCACTCTATGCGTTGATGCATTGCGAACCAGAAGTCGTCGGCCGCCTGCACCTCGGCACAGCGGAGAAGCTTCCTTTTCCTGATAAGAGCTTCAACGCGGTGCTGTGCATCAACACGGTGCACAATTTCCCCAGACCGCGGGCGATCAAGGTCATGCAGGAAATCCAGCGCGTCTCCGGCGGCAAGGCGTTTGTCCAGGTGGACAGTTACCACACGCCGGAGCAGAAGGAGATTTTTGAGAGCTGGGTGCTGACGGCGGAGTTCTACGATTATCCGGCCGGCTGGGTAAAGCTGTTCCAGGAGGCCGGGTACACCGGCGACTGGTACTGGACGATTATCGAGTGAGTTCCGTAGAATGGCCCCTCACCCCGCCCTCTCCCCATAGGGGCGAGGGAGTATAAATTTGGTTTTCTCTCCCCTGGCGGGGGAGAGGGGAGGGGGAGAGGATAAAGATGAGGGGGCCGAGAAAGTTCGCGGCGATTGAGCGGAATCCTGTGTGAAAGTTGTCGAGTTCGTCATTCTTTTGAGTCCGGATGATCGGTATCGTCACAGACATGTGCGGATCGCTGGTCGGGTGACCGAATTTGTCATTCAGTATGAAGTAAGGCAGGGGGAAGAATGGCTGCCCGTCGTGCGTTATGATACTGCGCATGGATTTGCCCATCGCGATCTGTTCTCATCGAAAAAGGATGTTGAGAAGACGCCGTTAGGAATGAAGGATTTAAACATGGCGCTCACGTTTGCCGAATCTGACTTGAAAGCAAACTGGAAGTGGTACCGCCGACGGTACTGGGAGGAATAAAGATGGAAAACGATGTGGTCGCACGGAACATGATGCTGAGCTTCGAATTCAGCCGGTATCTCATTGACCACCCGGAGATCGAAGCGCAAGTGCCTGAAGGGGCGTGTGTGGTCCTTCTTCCGGAAGATGATCCCGAATTGTGTGCCTACAATCGCCGGATTTGCGAAGAAAAACGGGCGGCCGGTCAACCGGTCATGTATATCCGGTTGAGCTCGCTCTTGCCGGAGCAACGATCGAGGATAGCCGGTATCCGAATTGAACCTGCACCGGTAAGCTGAGGGGACTTCCTTTCTCTCACTTCTCCAAGATTCCTCTCCCCCTCTCAGGGGGAGAGGGGAAGGTGAGGGGCGAGATTAGGGTGAGCCGAGGAGAACCAGCGTATTTTCAGAACGGAGGGATGAGTCCTATGAGTGGAACCGGGCAGGCAAAGACATTTGACGCGGCGGCGGCGCGACAACGCTGCCTCAAATTCCGTCGGCGCATATTGGACGTCTCCCAACAGGTCACAGCGCTGCACATCGGTGGGGCCTTCTCGTGTCTGGAGATCGTGGATGTGATTTATAACGGACTCATGCGGCGGGAGAACGGGAAGTCGTCCGATACCTTCTTGATGTCCAAGGGCCATGGCTGTCTGGCGCAGTACGTGACGCTGGAATCGCTGGGCATCTTGACCAGAGAGGATCTGGACGCCTACTGCACGCCAGGGGGAAAACTCGGCGTGCATCCGGACTACGGCGTGCCGGGCATCGAGGCCTCGACGGGCTCCTTGGGGCACGGACTGCCGATGGCGGTGGGAATGGCCTATGCCGAGAAAATCAAAGGGACAGGGGGGAGGGTGTACACCGTCCTCAGCGATGGAGAGGTTCAGGAAGGGTCCACATGGGAAGCCGTGTTGATGGCATCCTCCCTGGGCGTGACGAACCTCGTCGCCTTCATTGATTACAACGATTTTCAGAGTCTCGGAAGAACCAGCGAAACCCATCCGACCTTTTATCCCTTGACCGACAAGTTCCAGAGTTTCGGCTGGGACACGGCCGAGATCAATGGACATGATGCCGGGGCCCTGCATCAGGCAGCCGTCTCAGGCAGCGGGAAAAAGCCGATGATGGTCGTCTGCAGGACGGTGAAAGGACGCGGGGTGAGTTACATGGAAAACGTGCCGATCTGGCACTATCGCGCGCCCAACAAGGACGAGTATGCGAAGGCAATCGCCGAACTGCGGGAGGTGTCGTCGTGAGGAACAAGTTTGCGGAAACCCTCTATGAGTGCGCGCAGGGCAACCCCAAGATTGTGATCGTGGTGGCCGATATCTCACCGGCAGGCAGCATGGAAAAATTCAGGAAAGAGTATCCTGAACGCTTCATCAATGTCGGCGTGGCCGAGCAGGTCATGATCGGCATCTGCGCGGGCATGGCGCTCAAGGGATTCCAGCCCTTCGCCTATACGATCGCGACCTTCACACTGTACCGCCCGTTCGAGTTCGTGCGGGATGACTTGGGTTATCAGAATCTTCCGGTCACCATCGTCGGAATTGGCGGCGGGGTGGTCTATTCAACGCTGGGCGGTACGCACCATTGCCAGGAGGATATCGCCATTGCCGGCGCGATTCCAAACATGTCCATCATCGCTCCCTGCGATCCGCTGGAAACGCGGGAGGCGACGATCTACTGCGCGAAGCAGCGCAGGGGGCCGGTGTACCTCAGGCTCGGGAAGGCGGGAGAGCCGGTCTTCACCGACAAGGCTGTGGACCCCTGGCAGTTCGGGAAGATCCGCTATCTTAGAAAGGGGAAAGATGTCTGCATTCTGAGCTATGGCATCATCATGAAAAAGGCGGCGGAACTGGCGGATCGTTTTGAGCAAAAGGGTAAGTCTGTTTCACTTGTGTCCGTCCACACCATGAAACCGTTGGACCGAGCCGGCATCGAAGCAGCGCTTAAGGCTCACCGGCAGGTCGTTGTGATCGAGGAGCATGCCCCGCAGGGCGGTCTTG
>Ga0155970_175_pt3 | contig 35175 bp, 33 predicted proteins | sample RifCSPlowO2_02_FD_107624 | JGI IMG/M metagenome (GOLD analysis project Ga0155970, IMG submission 107624) | Nitrospirae bacterium RIFCSPLOWO2_02_FULL_62_14
CGCCCCGTGCCGCGTCGTTGCCTTTGTGCTCCCGCTCTGGGTAAGATGCACGCATCATATTGAGAAATCTGTGAAAGACCCTGTTTTCGAGGATGTCCGTGGCACGGGAATTCTCACTCGCAGAAATATTTCAGCTCGGCTATTACTGGGAAACGAAAATCCTATTGACCGCCGTCAAGCTGGATCTGTTTTCGGCAATCGACGCCAAGCCGAAAACGGCGGTTGAAGTCGCGCAGCGGATCGGCGCCGACGCCCGCACGCTGGAATTGCTCATGAACGCGCTCGTCGCAACGGGTGTGTTGACGAAGGATGGCGACCGGTTTGCCAACACCTCCGTCGCGCAAACCCATCTCGTTAAAACGACTCCCGGCTACATCGGTCATCTCCTGATTCTCCACGACGCGGAATGGAATAATTGGGGCGGGCTGGAAGAGGCGGTCAGGACCGGACGCTCGCCGGTCACGCGGCACGTGTTTGAAACCGATCCGGAACTGGGCGCTAATGTCCTGTCCGTGCTGCACCGGATCGGCGAACAAAGTGGGCCGGCGCTGGCGAAACGGCTGGCGTTGGGTGAAGCCAGGACCATGCTCGATCTGGGCGGAGGCGCGGGCACCAATGCGATTGCGTTCTGCACCGCCTATCCTGATTTGAAGGCGACGGTGTTCGATCTGCCGCAAACGTTGCGGGTGACGGAACGGACCGTGAAGCAGGCCGGACTCGAGGATCGGATCACTCTTAAGCCCGGCAATTTCAACACAGACTCCCTCGGCGGCTCGTACGACGTCGTGCTGATGTCGGACATTCTGCATTATCAGGACGACCAGATGAACGCGGCGGTGGTGAAGAAGGTGCACGGCCATGTAAATCCCGGAGGCCGGCTGGTGATCAAAGACCGGTTTCTGGACGAATCGGGGACCGGTCCGGCCTGGACGACAGCCTTCGCGGTGCACATTCTGGTGAACACGGAAAAGGGCCGGTGCTACCGGACTGCGGATGCGATGCGATGGATGAGGGACGCGGGATTCGGCGACGTGGCCGAGCTCGAGCGGACGGCGGTGGTGCAGGGGATTAAGACAAGTAAAAAGTAAAAAGGTAAAAGTAAAAAGTATGGCTGAATTTCTGAAACAGTCCGGGTTTTTGGGCACGCACGCCACGATGGGAGCGGATCTCAGCCAGCTCATGGCGACCGTGTTTACGACACTGTTCGTGATCGGCTGGATCCATGCGCGCCAGCGGAAGGGCCACGCGCACCATTGGCTGATGCTCAGCGGGATGATCGCCATGCTGGCCTTCTTCACGAGCTACTATCTGTTCCGGTCGCTCGGGGTGCTGGCCTTCGAAGGCAAGGAGGGGTTTGGGGGTTCGCAGGAGCTGTATAATCACGTGTTCATTCCGTTGCTGACGCTGCACATCTGCCTCGTGATCATCGGCATCGTCATGGCGGTTTACATGATCGTCCTGGGATTTCGTTCGCAGGCCATCGTCGAGGGGAGGCGAATCTTAAGGAATGAATTACTGCAGACCTCCTGGGGGAAGGTCGGGAAAATTTTCGGCAGCATCGCGGCCGTGCTCATCGGGCTCTTTCTCTGGCGCGTGGCGACTGCGGGATTCTCCGTGCGCAAGCTGGAGGTCTATCTTGGGTTCATTATTTTGATCGGAATCGTGTTCAGCGTGGAGATGGCCATTCAGCGCATCTGGCCGAATGCCGAGCGGCGGCACAGGGCGCTGGGGCTGTTTACGATGATCGTCTATTGCATTCTGTTTGTTACAGGAACGACCACCTACACGATGCTCTATATTCTGTATCCAGGGAAAATTGGGTAATTGAGCAGTGTTAAGTAATGTGTGATGCGTGATGAGTCGGATGAAACAGAATCTCAAAACGGATTACTCGTTACTCATTACTCATAACTGGGTTTCGCCATGCTGACCTGCGGCTGCGGGCGCTGGATGCATACGGAAGGGATCGAAGAGCGGATGGACGGCTCCGCCCCGGCCTGGTTCGTGCGGTTCGAGTGCTGCGGCTGCCATTGGAAAGTCGGGGCGGAGGCGCCGGTCGACGAAGCGGCGAAACTGGCGGACCGGCTCATGTGGACCGACGAAGCCCGGCATGTGCTGGACCGCATGCCGCCGTACGTCGCGCCGCTCGTCCGCCATGACGTGGAAGAGTTTGCGCGGTCGAAGGGCCAGCGGGTCGTCACGTTTACGCTGCTGGCCCAGGCTCGAAACGGCGGGACGGTGGCGTGGGACCACGACGCCGAACAGCGGCTGAATAATGTGCCGGGACCGGTGCGCGCCATGGCGAAAGTGGAGTTGGAGCGGACGGCGCTGGAGCGCGGACAGGCGCGCGTGACGATCGCGCTCATGGAAGAAGTCAAAGCCAAATACTTCGGCATGGCTGCGAAGGGCTGACGATGCTGCATCGAATGGCGTTGCGCGTGCTCCCATCGTTGGCGCTGGCGGTGACGGAAGAATCGGTGCGCAAGCGCAAGCGATGGGTGATGTTCGTCCCCGGGCTGGTGGCCTTTGCCATCTATCGTCTGGCGAAGCAGATCCTGCCGCTTTCGGATTCGGTCACGCTGCTGGTCGTGAGCGGGTTGGTCTCGGCTGCCACGGCGGCCTGGGCTTATCGGATGGGACGCCAGGCATCTTTCGTCCAAACGTGGCGCGAGGACGGCGTGCGACGAGTGCTCTGGTTGATCGGATGGATCGGCTTTGCCTACGGCGTGCAATTGTCCCTGATGGTGCTGGCGCTTCTGAAAATTCTTGCCAATTACGATTTTCTCCAGCATCCGGACGGGCCGGCCATGATGGCGATCATCATCGCCTGCACCTCGGTCGCGCGGGATGCCTTCGAGATCGGCCATGTCCGTCTGTTGCAGCGGCAGGGCGAGCCGGTCGTGACATTTCCGGACGGCGCCGGTTTCAGGGATGCCGTGATGGCTCAAACCGGACAGATGGCCCGGTGGGCGTTGCTCCCGTCGATTGCGTGCGCGACCGTGGCGGTTGCTCTGGGCACGGTGCATGATCTGGCTGCGACGGGGTTGGCCCAGTTGGTGCTGGTTACGGTCTGCGCCGGGAGCCTGGCCGTGTGGGCCTATCTATCCGGCGAGCAACGGCCGGGCGGGTGGCATGGCATGTCGGGCGCGGCCGGCTGGATGGAGCTGTTTCGCTATTGGTGGTGGCCGGGTCTGGCCTTTGCGGCGACCTATTATCTCTCCTGGGCCGGATTGATATTCTTCGTCGTGCATGCCGACGTGAGCGGCAGTGTTGTGCGGGGGGGGATTGCCGGTGCTGTCGCCGCCATGATGGCGGCCTATTGTTATTATCTGGGGCACCGCCGGCATGTGGAAAATCAGCTCAAGCAGATTGTCCCGCCTTCCCTGTTGCGCTGTCCGTTTGTGATGGGTATTCTGTCGAAGCAATCGGCCTTCGGGCGGGGCGGGCCGCCGCCGGCCGCGATGGCCGCAGTCACCTCTCCGACGATCGTTGCAGGAAAGCACAGCTGATCGCACGATGATCCGCAGATGTTCCAAATCAGTTGCAGGGGCGGCGCTGGCTGTCGTGCTGGCGCTGCTCGTGATTCCGTTCGGTGCCGCGACTCTGGCCGGGAGCGATTCGGGACCGGCGGATGAAACGGCAACCGACGTGTACTACCAGACGCCGGGCGTGCCCAGCGGCCCGCCGGCGCCGGTCGGTGATCCGTTGACCTATCCCCGGTACGGTTCGCTGGACAATCGCACGTTCGTCTGGTTCGTCACCCAGCAGCACACCTATTTCGGCGGCTTCGTGCTCGCGCTGCCGATCTTCTGCGTCATTCTCGAATTCGCCGGGCTCGTCACGCGCAACCGCGCGGCGGCGGTGCGGTACGACCAGACGGCCCGCGACTTTCTGCGCGTCACGCTCCTGGCCATGTCGCTGACGGCGGTGGTGGGGAGCCTGATGCTGGGGCTGTTCATCTGGTTTTATCCGAGCTTCATGAAGTACATGGGCGGGACCTTCAAGACGATGATGCCCGTCTATGCCTTCATCTTCAACGCGGAAGCCCTGTGCCTGATCGCGTACTATTACACCTGGAACCGCCTGGCGACGCCGGCGCTGAAATGGTGCCATGCGGCGCTCGGCATCCTCTGCAACGTCTTCGGCGCGGTGCTGCTGTTTCTGGCGAACAGCTGGATTGCCTTCATGATGTCGCCGGCCGGTGTGGATGCGCAGGGCCGCTTCCTGGGCAACGTGTGGCACCTGATGCACACGGCGCTGTGGAACCCGCTCAACGTGCACCGGTTTCTCGCGGACATCATGTCCGGCGGAGCCGTGGTGTTGGCCTACGCGTCGTACCGGTTCCTCACGAGCAAGTCGGAAGAGGAGCGGGCCTATTACGACTGGGTCGGGGCGGTGTTTCTGATCGTGACGGTGATCGCGCTGCTGCCGATGCCCTTCGCGGGCTACTGGCTGATGAAGTCGGTCTATGCGTTCCGGCAAAGCATGGGCGTGACGATGATGGGCGGCCTGCTGACGTGGCTGTTCGTCGTGCAGGCGCTCCTGATCGGCGTGCTGTTTCTCGGCATCAATTATTATCTCTGGCAATGCATGGGGCGGTTGCAGGGCGGGAAGCGGTATGAACAGGCCTATAAATATCTCGTGCTGGGACTCACGGGCTGTCTCTTCGTCTGGCTCACGCCACATACGGTCATGATGACCGGAGGCGAAGTGAAGGCGATGGGCGGCGCCCAGCATCCGGTGGTCGGCAATTACGGGGTGATGTCCGCCAAGAACGGCGCGGTGAACCTGATGATCTGCCTGACGGCCCTGAGTTACATCTTCTACCGGCGCGCGAATCGCACGATCACAGTGTCCTGGGCGCGGAAGGGCAACACGGCGCTGGCCGTGCTGTTCGGCGCCGGGATGGCGAATATTCTCTGGCTGGCCATCTATGGGTTCTACGTGCCAGCCAGCGTGCGCGTGGGCCTTTCGTCGCCGCAGGCCTTCACGACGCTCACGGTGGTCGTGGCCGGGTTGCTGATCAACCGCGCGTTGCTGCGCGGCGCGGTCGTGCACGGCTCGGTGGTCTGGGGAAAAATGTCCGTCCGGGGCATGGTCGCGCTCTTCGGGCTGGCGGTCTCCTTCACATGGGTCATGGGGCTCATGGGCTATATCCGTTCATCGGGCCGGCTGGCCTGGCACGTCAGCGAGCTGATGCCCGATGCCTCGCCCTGGGCCTACACGCCCACGCTCGCCTTCGCGGCCAAGATGGTGACGGTGAACATGGTCGTGTTCTGGACGACGGCGCTGCTGCTGTTCTGGCTCAGTAGCCGCGATCAGCGCTCGCTTCCCGAAATGGACCCGGCGCCGGAGAACCAGCTGCTGTTTCCCCCGCCGTCGCAACAGGAGACGCAGCCGTCATGACTCACGGGGTTATCCGCATAAAGCATGTTGCCGGCGCGATCCTGCTGGGGACGTTCTGCCTGGTCTGCTCGTTTTCCTCTCCGGTACCGGTCCAGTCGGCCGGCCTGATGGTGCTGGATGATTACAACGCCAAGGATGTGGATGGATTCCCTGCGGGATGGAAAGCCCAGCGTCAGGAGACCAAAGCCAGAATGCAATATACGGTGCAATCCGAGAAAGGTATGACGTTCCTGGCGGGCAAGGGCGCCGATCAGCGTGTCTACAAACGGATCGCCTGGGACCCCCGGGCCATGCCGATCGTCACCTGGCGGTGGCGGGTCAGGCAGGCGCCGGCCGGCGCCGATCCGGTCGCGGCGGTGTTTGTCTCGCTGGATACGGACCTGATGGTCATTCCGGTGGCTACGAAATATGTGTGGAGCCAGACCAAGGAAGTCGGCACGACGACGGAGGGCGGACTGTTCGACGCCTCGGAGATCGTCCTGCAAAAAGGCCCCAAGGGATTCGGCGAGTGGGTCGAACAGCGCGTGAATGCGTACGAGGATTTTAAACGCATCCACCGTCACGAGCCCGCGGTCGAGGCCTGGGGAATTTCCTTGCTGGCGGGCCCCGGCGTCGAAGTGGATTTTGGGCCGGTCATCGTGACCGCTCCGTAGCCGTCTCATTGAAACGGGTGTCCGATGCCGATCATTCAGGCAGAACCGGTGCAGATGGCGCCGCGGAAGGCTGTGGATATGGCTTTCGGCGCGGTGGTCATGGGCACGGTGGGGATCTTGATCGGCTGGTTCATGGGCGGCAGCGCAATCCCGGTGACCGGTGCGCTGGGTGTGGCGCTCGGCCTGGTTGTCGGATGGCTGGGCGGCCGGAGATTTCTAATCAGCATCCTGATCGGCACCGTGCTTGGCGGGCTGCTCGCGTGGATGGTGGCCGGGATCGAGAAGATTTCGTGGGGGGCCGGCGCGGGCGCGGCGATGGGGGGATTTCTCGGAGTGCAGGCATCCATGCTGCTGGATCTGTGGGCGGAGCGGAAACAGGCGGCTCCGCCGGAGGAGCCGCAGCCGTGAGGGAAAGGGGAAAGGCGTCGGGTGAGCATGGAGAATAAGAATGTGCTGATCGGGTCGATCATTTTTGTCTTCGCGTCGTTCGCGCTGATGATCGGGCTGCTGGTTCACGAATCATATAAAGCAAAGAAGCAGCGCGAGCTCCTGGCGTCGGTCAAGACGGAACATCGGCCGGTGGCTGCGGTCGCGGCACAGGACTTTTCGATGTATAAGATATTGGTGGGGGACGAAGGCCGCGAAATGGTCCAGATTCCCGAAGGGCCCTTCACGATGGGAAGCCCGGAGGGCGATCCAGACGAGGCGCCCGAGCATCAGGTTTATCTCAAGACGTTTTATATCGATAAGAAGGAAGTCACGCAAGAGGAATACGATCGGTTCCTTCGGATGACCAAGCGGCAAAAACCGGGGTTCCCTGTGTTCGAAGACGACCAGTCGAAAATCCTGAAACCCGAGCTGCCTGCGATCGGCGTGTCGTGGTCGGACGCGGAAGCCTATTGCAAATGGGCGGGCAAGCGGCTTCCGACCGAGGCGGAATGGGAGAAGGCCGGCCGCGGCGAGGGGAAGCGACGCTATGCCTGGGGCGACGAGTTCGTGCCCGGTCAGGCCAACGTGGACGGCAGGGAGGACGGGTTTCAATATCTTGCCCCGCCCGGCGCCCTCGAGGCCGGGCGAAGCCCGTACGGCGTGTACGATATGACGGGCAATGTCGCCGAGTGGGTGGCGGACAGCTATGACGAGCACTACTACAAGAAGGCGCCCTATCGCGATCCTTCGGGACCGGAAGAGGCGGACCTGAAAGTCATTCGTGGCGGGTCCTGGCGCGAAACGTCGCACAATGCCCGGCTGTCAAAACGGTTTACGGCAAAGAAATGGCGGACCGACAGCACGATCGGCATCCGGTGTGCGCGCGACGCGGAAGAGTCGAAGCGCGCGCCGTCACGGAAAACTTCCTAAGTACGACAGGTTGTTGGCCCAGGAATTTCGCCCGGATTATTCATGAACGCTTCTGCTGCAATCGCGGATACGCTGCTGCGACGGACGGGCTCGCCGCTCGGTCAGTCAACGTCCTGCGGTGAGGACGCCTCCTCCCCTCACGGCTCCACGCGTCCGTCTCGCGACGCGTCTGCGCGATTTCGCGACGAACCGTCATAAACAATCCGGGCTTGGCCATGATCGAAACCAGATTCAAAATTGCGATGCTCGTGGTGGTGACGATCTTCGCCAGTTTCCCGATCATGGGTATTCTGCGCGGGACCAGGCTTCCACCGGTCGAGCCGGATCTTCCGGAAGCGCCCGTCGCCGGTGTGCAGACGCCCGGTGCCAATGAGCTTCCAACCGACGAGGCGATGGTCGGCATTCCTGCCGGACCGTTCATGCGAGGAACGATTGCCGGCGGGTTCGACGAACAACCGGTGAAATCGATCCATCTTGACGCCTACGCGATCGACAAATACGAAGTGACGAACCACCACTATGCCGCGTTCGTCGCGGCGACCAACCATCGCAAGGCCGGTCCGCCGTCCCGCTATGCGAAGAACATGTCGCGCATGCGCAGCATCAACCAACCGGTCGTGTACGTGTCATGGGACGATGCCGATGCGTATTGCCGATGGAAGGGGAAGCGGTTGCCGACTGAAGCCGAGTGGGAAAAAGCCATGCGGGGAGGCGACAAGCGTCTCTGGCCGTGGGGAAACGGCATCGATCCGTTGGCATCCAATTGGGCCGTGGCGCAGGATGGCCACGAGGTGGCGGCGCCGGTGGGGTCGTTCCCGCGCGATGTGAGCCCGTTCGGGGTGGCCGATGGTGCGGGCAACGTCATCGAATGGGTGGCTGATTGGTACGGCGAGAATATCTACAGCGATTCAACCGACAGCAATCCGAAGGGACCTGAATTCGGGACGTTTAAAGTGCTTCGAGGAGGCGGGTATACGACATCAGGAACAGATGTCCGCGTGACCAGCCGAAACAAAATGGTGCCGGATTTTCGGGATGAAACGATCGGCTTTCGGTGCGCTGTTTCAGGCGGTCAGAACAGGGATTTCCCGCGGGCGGCGAAGTCGGAAAAAGTCACAGGAAATCAAAGTAGTAGAGAATAAGAAATACGGCTAAAATTATATTGACAACCATGCCGGCCAAAACTATAATGTCGAACGTTTTCGAGTTTTTTTCCATCTCTATGCCCTCTATGTGCGCGCAAGCGCCGTGAGCTTTAACATAGGGATGAGAAATCTGTCAACACACGTTAAGGAGATATCATGGAATCGGCACAGAATGACTATCAGATCAAGCTCGGCAAGATGATTTTTTATATCACCTGTGCGGTGAGCCTCTGGTTCTTCTACTGGTTCAACGGCATTCAGTGCCCATGCTGATCCGTCCTCTATTCTTTTCTGCCAAGGGAGTCACGCAATGATTGTCACGAATCCGCTGTTTTGGTTTGCTCTTCTGGCCATCGGTGTTGTCCTGTTGTTTGTCGGGAAAAAGATGGACCTCTTGAATAACACGGCCTATGCCGCGGTGGTGTCCGTTGTGATCGTGGTCGCCTATTTTCACATTGTCGATCACTACCTGATGGAAATGCAGGGATTGGATTACTGGTATCTTTTCAGAAAATAACATCCGGACTTAATATTTCGAGACGGTTGTAGGGAGGTATACCATGGGTCGTCAAAACGGAAAGAAGATATGGTCGATCATGGCGCTCGGCGCGATGATGGCCATCCTTCTTCTGCCGGTCGCCACTTCGCTGAACGCGCTTGCAAGCGGAGGGGGCGAGGCGCCGCCGGCTCCCGCGGTTAAGGCGGAAGGGGACAAGAAGGATGAGGCCAAGGTCGAGAAGGGGCGCGATGTCTATTATAAGACCGAGGGGATCGTGGCCGGTGCCCCGGCCCCGAAAACGACGGACGGTACGAAGGACTATCCTCGCTATAATTTTGAGAGCCGGGTCCTCCTGTGGTTTGCCAACCAGCAGCATCTCTACTATGGAAGCTTCGTCCTCGCGGTGCCCATCTTCTGCATGATCATTGAGTTCATGGGGGTGGTGACCAAGGACAAGGCGATGGCCAAGAAATACGATCAGCTGGCCTACGACTTCATTAAAATCAGTCTGACAGCCTACTCGCTCACGGCCATCCTGGGCGGCATCCTGATCTTTACCTTCCTGACTCTGTATCCTGCATTCTTCGGTTATCTCTCCAGCATCTTCCGTCCGGTCATGCACATTTATGCGCTGATGTTTGTGGCTGAGAGCGGCACCCTCTACATTTACTATTATGGATGGGACAAGATGAAGGAGGGGCTCCTGAAATGGATTCACTTGAGCATGTCGGTGATCCTGAACGTCATTGGAACTGTGCTGATGATGCTGGCGAACTCCTGGATCGGGTTCATGATGTCCCCGGCCGGCGTGGATGAGCAGGGTCGCTTCCTGGGGAATATCTGGCACGTCATTCATACGGCGCTGTGGAATCCGCTGAACGTGCACCGCATCCTGGGCAACATGGCCTTTGGCGGCGGTGTGGTGGCGGCCTATGCGGCCTATCGCTTCCTCTCGGCGAAAACCGATGAAGAGCGCGCCCATTATGACTGGATGGGTTATATCGCGATGGCCCTCGCTGTTGCGTTCCTGATCCCGCTGCCGTTTGCCGGGTACTGGCTGATGCGTGAAGTGTATGCCTATCGTCAGCAGATGGGGATCACGCTCATGGGCGGCTTGCTGGCGTGGCTCTTCATCATTCAGGCGACGATGATCGGTATTCTGTTCCTGAGCACCAATTATTATCTCTGGCAGGCGCTCGGGCGGATGCGCGGCGCTGAAAAGTATCAGCGGTACATCAAGTACCTGGTATTCGTGCTCGTCGTCGGATTCCTGGTGTTCATCACGCCGCATACGATGGTGATGACGCCCGCGGAGTTGAAGGCGATGGGCGGCCAGCAGCATCCGGTGCTGGGGAACTACGGCGTCATGTCGGCTAAGAACGGCGGCATCAACGTGATCATCACGACGACGGTGTTGAGTTTCGTCTGGTACATGCGCGGCAACAAGGAGCCGATGGTGCCGTGGAAGAAGTTCGGGAACATCTTCATGGGGACGTTCTTCGGCCTTGCCTATGTCAATATCATCTGGCTCGCCATCTACGGTTACTACATTCCTGCAAACGTGCGCGTCGGGTTGTCGGTGCCGCAGGTGGCTACGACGTTGTCGTGTCTGTTCTTTATGACTGCCTTGAACGGCGTCATGCTGAAAGGCGCGAAGCAGATGGGGCCGATCGAATGGGGCAAGATTTCGGCCAGGTCTCAATATGCCATCATCATGCTGGCGACAGCGTTTACCTGGATGATGGGACTGATGGGCTACATCCGGTCGTCGGTCCGGTTGTTCTGGCATGTCAATGAAATCATGCGCGATAACTCGCCCTGGGCCTATACGCACACGGTGGGGTTTGCGGCCAACATGATTTCGTTCAACGTGCTGTTCTTCTGGGTCAGCATTTTGTTCGTTTTCTGGCTTGGAACATTGGGAGCCAAGAAGGCGCCCGTCGAAGCCAAGGCGCATGCGCCTGGCCGGGTGCCCGAACCTGCGCACGGACATTAATCCTCGGTCAATTTTTTGATTCTGTTGGTCTCGCCCCCGCTCGGCGGGGGTGGGACCGAGGGAGGGTGTGAAGTGAAAGAGTTGCTCGTATCAGCGCTGGGTATGGGGTGGGGGGTGCTGGCGGTCCTGGCCGGATTGCTGGTCTATCACTTCACCAAGGGGAACAGGGACGGGGCCTTTAAAGTCTTTATCGGCATGCTCGCCACGCTCATGATCTTCATGGCGATCGCCAATTATAAGAACAATTTCTTCGCGGAATCCCGCTTGCTGCCGGTCTCGCTGGTGCTGATCACCGCGACGACCTTCATGATGGCGCTCTATTTTTCCAATGTCAGCGCGCTCCTGAAGATCGGCGGGTTCATGTTCCTTGTGGCTGCGGCGCTGTCCGGATACGGCAACTGGCTGCCGCAGGTCGAGGGCGGGTTTCCCCCGAAGGAAGAGAAGCTTCAGTTTGACTCGATGACGTCGCAGCAGTTGGCCGACGAGGGCGAGAAGATCATATTCGGGGGCATCGGGCAGAGTTCCGTGCAGGGTGCGATCGGCAAGGGGCAGTGCCCTTTGTGTCATGGTTTCCAGAAGGGCTTCCTGAGCGAGCGGGCGCCGAACCTGTTTGGTCTTCCCGAGCGAGCGGAGAAGGAGCGGCTGACGGATCCGAACTACCACAAAGGTGAGCCGCAGAAGCGTGCATACGCTGACAAGGAAGCGTGCCCCGGGTGCGGGACCGCGACGACGGTGCAGGAATACATCGCCGAGTCGCACGCCTGTCCGAACTGCTATGTGGCGGCCGGATTTGGCGTGAAGGGCACGAACGACAAGGAAAGCCCCATGCCGAAGATTCACAAGCCACCGATATCTCTGAGCCTGCCGGAGCTGGCGGCGGTGGATACGTGGCTCTATGTCCGCGAGGGCAAGGAGCCGCCGTCATACGAAGACATTATCAAGTCCTACGAAAAGTTCATTCTGGAAGCGGATCGGCCGAAGCAGCAGGATGATAAGGCTGCCGGTCCCACGCAACTGCTGGCGGATGGCACGGAGCCGGTCGATCAGATCTTTGCCAAGGCACAGTGCGTGGTGTGCCATACCATCCCGGGGATTCCCGGCGCAACCGGCACCCAGGGCCCCAAGCTCGAAGAGGGGACGAACGCACCGAATCGTATCCACGATTCGGCGTATAAGGGCACGGCCAAGACGACTCCCGACTACATCATGGAGTCCATTGTTTCGCCGAGCTCCTATGTCGTGAAAGGGTTTCCCGATAACCTGATGCCGAAGATATTCGGTCAGAAGCTGAGCGCGGGCGCATTGAAGAAAATCGTCGATTATCTGTCTCAGGTGAAAGCGGGCGCGCCGCCACCGAAGATTTCATAATGACCGTTCCTAGCGCATCAAAGGGAGTGAAGAGATGAAAGCAATAATGTCAGCGGCGGCAGTGGTGGGGGTGATTGCATCGCTCCTCCTGCTGGGCATGATCTTCGGGGTCGTCAAGGCCGACACCGTGCACCTGGTGGAAGGCTACATGCCCATGCAGATGATCTTCGAGTTGGCCATCTTCGTGGCGGGTTTCACGGGACTCAGCTACATGCTGAATTCGATGGGGATGGCGATTCCCCGGTTCTGGCAGGGGATTGGCTTCGTTGCGTTTATTCTGTTCTACCTCAAGTCTCGTGTCTATCCGCCCATTCCATTCAGCGTCCGGGCCATGTACGGCACAGTCACGATGGTGGCCGTCTTCATGTGGATGTCCAGCAACGAGGAGGATTGGAAGAAATTCCGGCAGCCGATCCTCAATGTGATGGATGCAGCGACGCCTAAACTCAAATTGATCCGGACCCTCTTCTTGATTGCAATCCCGGTCGCTCTCTGGGGATTCTCATACCAGTCCTTCGTTCCGCAGGGAGCGGGTGCCGATGTGGATGAGCCGATCGAGCTGCGGACCGTGCATCCGGCTCCGCCGGCCAGCACGAAGGTGCACGGGAAGACCTTCGTCTTGCAGACCTCGCAGAACCCGTATCGGGTGAACCCGGAAGGCAAGTACGATCAGGAATACAGCAACAAGCTCATCGTTGAGCAGGCGATGGGCCGCTTGATGCAGGCGAATGCCAATCCGTGGGATGAAAAGGCGGAAGGTTATCTGAAGAACGTCCGTGAGGGCGGCGAGATTTTCTTCCAGAACTGTCACTTCTGCCACGGCGACAACCTGAACGGCAGAGGGCTGCATGCCTTTGCGTTCAACCCGATTCCGGCGAATTTTACCGACCCCGGAACGATCGCCCAGTTGCAGGAGACGTTCATCTTCTGGCGCGTGTCGAAGGGGGGCCTCGGCCTTCCCCGCGAAGGGTTCCCCTGGGCCTCGGTCATGCCGCCCTGGGAACAGCACCTGACGACCGACGAAATCTGGAAAGTCGTGCTCTTCGAATATTGGCACACAGGCTATTATCCGCGGACGTGGGATTAATCCCGCATTCAATTGGTGAAGGGGTATAACACCATGAAGCAAGCTGGGTTGACGAGTAAAGCGGTCCTGATTCTCGCGGCTGCATTCGCGGTCACGATGGTGTCGGGGAGCGCCGGGGTTTCGATCTTCGCGCAAGAAGGCGGGAGCGGGCTACCGGCAGGGTTCAAAAAGGGTGAGCTGGCGCCGTTGCCTTCGGCTGAGATGATCGAGGCCGGGAAGCGCGTCTATTTCACCAAGTGCGTGTGGTGCCATGGCGTCGATGGTGCGGGTGACGGCCCGGCCGCCGACCGCCTCTGGCCGCGTCCGAGAAACTTCAATCAGGGCACCTTCAAGATCCGCCATACGGCAAGCGGTGAGTTGCCGCTCTTCGATGCCAAGAAGCCGGTCAATGGGCAGAACGACCTCTTTGAAACGGTCACCCACGGCCTGCCCGGTTCGGCGATGCCGTCCTGGGAAGGCATCCTGACAGACGAGCAGCGGCAGCAGGTCCTGTCCTTTGTGACCTCCCAGTTGGTCAAGGATCGGAAGTTCGACGACAAGGCGACGGAAACGCAGACCGTGCTCAACTGGGATGAGCTTATGAAGACACAGGTCAAGTATAGCCCGGAGAGCATCGAGAAGGGCAAGCAACTCTTCCTCGACAAGAAGTGCATCGAGTGCCATGGTGCTGAGGGCCGCGGCGACGGCAACGCGTTCAACCTGAAGGATGACTGGGGCTTCTCGATTCAGCCGGCTGACCAGCGCAAGTGTTGGAACTTCAGAGGAAGCCGTCAGGATCCCTACAACGTCAAGAACATCTTCCGGACGTTCTCCACGGGTGTGAACGGCACGCCGATGCCGTCATTTGCCGACAACACGACGGTTGAAGAGCGGTGGCACATCGCCAATTTCGTGCAATCGCTGTGCGAGCGGGATGCGAAGGGCAATCCGCTGGAAATCGATCCGCTCACGGACAAGCCGAAGGTCAAGTTTGTGATCCTGTCCGGAACCGTGGAGGGCGAAATCCCGGACGATCCGGAGAACGAGTTGTGGCAGAAGCGGGAGCGCCGCATCGTGCTGCTTGCCGGACAGATTACGCACAAGCCCAGGAATTTCGTCAATCGTATCGACGATGTCTGGGTCAAGTCGCTGTACAGCCAGAAGGAAAAGCAGATTGCGTTCCTGTTCCAGTGGGATGACCGGACCAAGAGCGTGGCCAAGGAAGCCGGAACCAAGATTCCCTGGCAGCCGACCGAAGTGAACGTGGAAACGCATGGCGTGAAGGAACAGGCCCCCAAGACCGGCGAGGAAGGGTCCATCGCGGCCAACCAGAACAAGTTCCCGGTGTATAACGATGCCTTTGCGTTCCAGTTCCCGGTCAAGTGGCAGGAGCTGCCGCCACCGGAAAAACCGCGGTATCTGTGGGGCGACGAGAAGTACCCGGTCGATATCGTGAAGTGGGAGGCGGACGGATCGTTGCGCGCCTTCGCGGGAACCGGCTGGGACAAGGATTTCGAAGACCGTGATGACTACACGGAAAGACTGAAGCTGGCGAAAGCCGAGTGGAAGGACGGCCGGTGGAGCCTCATCATCAAGCGGCCCCTCAAGGCTGATTACGATGAGGACGTGAAGTTCGAGGTCGGCAAGTACATCCCCACGGTGTTTTTTGCGTGGGATGGTCACAACGGAGATGCCGGTCGCAAGATGGCCGTCTCCGCGTTCTACTACCTCGTTCTTCAGCCGCCGATTCCCAAAGAGACCTATATCTATCCGACCTTGATCGCGGTGGGTATCGTGATCCTGGAGGGATGGATTCTGACGAGACGGGCCAATCGTAAGAAGGGCAAGGTCTAATAATCCTTCTACGGTGGGGAACCACAAAAGGGGGTGGGGAGACCCACCCCCTTTTCTTTTTCTAGGCGAGGAGGGCTGTGCCTGAGCTGATTTCCAATATGACCGGGGTTCTGGTGGCCGGCGGGCAAAGCCGGCGCATGGGCCGGGACAAACGCTTTCTTGAGCTTGGCGGGCAAACTCTGCTTCAGAGAACCCTATCCTTGCTGCAAAGCCTCTTTGCAGAGGTGCTGGTTGCCCTTGCCGAGCCGGTGCCCCAACTAACCGGCCGGAACTACCGTGTGGTAACGGATCTTATTCCAGGCTGCGCCACGCTGGGAGGCTTGTATACGGGCCTGGCATCAGCCGGCCACCCCAGGATTTTTGCAGTCGGGTGCGACATGCCTTTTTTGAACCCGGAGGCCATTCAGAGACTTGCCGGGATTGATGCGCAGGCCGATGTGGTCATGCCCAAGCTGGCGACAGGGTTGCAGCCCATGCACGCGGTGTATTCAAAGGCCTGCCTGCCGCATCTGGAGCGGATGGCCAAGGCGAAACAATTGAAAGTACAGGCCTTGACGGAAATCCCCGGTTTAACCGTGAGGCTGGTTTCCGAGAAAGAGTTACTGGACGTTGATCCTCAATTACTATCATTTTTTAACATCAATACACCGGCTGATCTTGAGTTTGCCAGAAAGCTGCTGGCGGGTTCCGGAAGCGAACGCCCATAGGAAGGTCGGGCAAACGAAACGGACGGCGCGTTACCTTGTTCCGCCGCAGCAGTTATGTTAGATTCCGAAATCGTTTTTTCGCTGAAAACAAGCGGGGTTAGCCCGCTTGTTCATGAGGGTTCGTGACGAAACCGCGGAGACGCTCCGCGAGACGGGTGCGTGGAGCTGTGATGGCGTGGCTTCAAGCCACGCCATGGAGGTAGCGAAGGAGGTGTGCCTCCTTCGTGGGGATCGTACAAGGGGGCTGGCCCCCTTGTAGGAGCCCGCGAGGCAGGCACCAGGGCCGAGCGGGCGACGGGAGGGAGGCAGACTTGCAAGGTCTGTTGACCGACCGAGCGGCGAACCCGCCCGCTTGGCCGCGGTAGCTGATGGCCAAGCTTGTCGTAGCAGCGTATCTGCGGTTGCAGTAGAAGCCTTCATGAATATGCGGGCAAAAAAGAGGAGGGGTGGTGCCTCGGGATATCGTGCGTGACCAAGTCACGGGTGCACTGCGGAATGCCCTGCAGCAAGCCAGACAAAAAGGGCAGCTCGCGGCGGGGGAATGGCCGGCAATCACGGTGGATCTTCCCAAGCGGCCCGAATGGGGTGATTTGGCCACGGCTATCGCCATGAGTCTTGCCTCGCAGGAACGGCGTTCTCCCAAGGACGTCGCGCAGATCATCCTCGACAATCTCGATCAGCCCAAGTCCGTCTTCGATCATGTCGAGATCGCCGCTCCCGGTTTTCTCAACATGACGGTCAGGCGCGACCTGTGGATGCAGGTGTTATTGCAGATCGAAACAGAGGGCACTGCCTATGGCCGGAACGATCTGGGCCAGGGCCGGCGGGTGCTGGTGGAATATGTCAGCGCCAATCCCACCGGTCCGATGCACATCGGTCACGGGCGCGGCGCGGCGGTCGGCGATGCGGTCGCCAACCTGCTGGAGGCGTCCGGGTTCAACGTCTCGCGCGAGTACTATATCAACGATGCCGGCCGGCAGATGAAACTGCTGGGACAGTCGGTCTATGCCCGGTACCTGCAACGGAACGGGCGGACCGTGGCGCTTCCCGAAGGCGGCTACCAGGGTGCCTATGTCGAACAGTTGGCGGAGCGGGTGCAAGAGAGCCTGGGCTCGAAACTGGCGGATCTCCCGATGGAAGAGGCCGAACAGCAGTGCCAGGAGTTCGCCTACCGGGAAATGATGGAGATCATCCGGCAGGATCTCCGGTCGTTCCGCATCACGTTTGATTCGTGGTTCAGCGAAGCCTCGCTGTTGTCGGCCGGAGCGGTCACCACGGTGTTGGAGGAGCTGCGGCGAAAGGACCTCCTGTTCGATCAGGAGGGAGCTGCGTGGTTCCGCTCCTCCGCCTATGGAGACGAAAAGGACCGGGTGATCCGCAAGCAGGACGGCGAATACACCTACCTGGCGTCCGATATCGCCTATCACCGCGACAAGCTGCAGCGCGGCTTCGATCTGCTCATCGACGTGTGGGGGGCCGACCATCACGGGTACATTCCGCGCATGCAGGCCGTCGTGCAGGCGCTGGGATATCCCAAGGACCGGCTGCGCGTGGTGCTGGTTCAGATGGTGAACCTCATGCGCAGCGGGAAAAAGGTCGAGATGTCGAAACGGGCGGGCGAGTTCGTGACGCTACGCGAGGTGGTCGACGAAGTCGGGGCCGATGTCGCCAAATTCTTTTTCCTGATGCGGTCGTCCGACCGGCATCTGGATTTCGATCTCGAACTGGCCAAGCAGCAGTCGGCCGACAACCCCGTGTACTATGTGCAGTACGCGCATGCCCGCGTCTCCAGTCTCTTCCGGGTGGCGGAGAGCCGCGGGGTCGCCGTGCCGAAACCCAGCAAGGCCGATCTGGAAGCCTTGACCGATCCGGACGAGTTCTCCCTGGTCCGGAAATTATCGGCCTATCCCTCGGTGGTGGAAGGCAGTGCGCTGGCGCTCGAGCCCCACCGGATCGTGTTCTATCTTCAGGAACTGGCGCAGCAGCTGCATACCTTCTATTTCAAACACCGGATTCTTCCTCCGGCAGCTGAAGGGGAATCGGCAGATGCCGGACAATTCGTGAAGGATGCGACGGTCTCGTCCGTGAAACATCGTGAACAACTGACTCCCCAATTGACCGGGGCGCGGCTTGCGCTGATGGGGCAGGTCGGGCAGGTCATTCGAAATGGATTGGGGCTCCTGGGGGTGTCCGCGCCCGAGCGCATGTAGAGGGGATTTTCGATGTTTGGATTTTCGGTGCAGAAAACTGACCTGGGGGGCGCGGCAAGAAACGGCCGCCTGGCGACGCCGCACGGAACGATCGCCACGCCCGCATTCATGCCGGTTGGGTCGCTCGGCCCCGTGAAGGGCATCGAGCCGAATGAATTGCAGGCGATGGGCTACGGGCTGATGCTGAACAATGCCTACCATCTTTTTCTGCGCCCCGGCCACGAAGTCATCGCCGGGATGGGCGGGTTGCACGCGTTCAATGCCTGGCCCGGGGCGATCCTGACCGACAGCGGGGGCTTTCAGGTCTTCAGCCTGGCCAGGTTGCGCAAGGTGTCGGATGACGGGGTGACGTTTCAGTCGCATCTTGACGGTTCCCTTCACCACATCACGCCGGAGCGGGCGATCGAGATTCAGGAGGCGTTGGGGGCCGACATCATCATGGCGTTCGATGAATGTGTCGCGCTGCCGTCATCGGCCGAGCAGGTGCATGAGGCCGTTCGCCGGACCAGCCAGTGGGCCAGGCGGTGCCTGATGGCCAGGCGGCGGAACGATCAGGCCCTGTTCGGGATCGTCCAGGGAGGACTCGATCACGACCTGCGGAGGCGATCGGCCGATGACCTCGTGGCGATGGGCTTTGACGGCTATGCTGTCGGCGGGCTGTCCGTCGGTGAGGAGCCGGCGTCGAGACATCTGACGCTGGACGCCACCATCCCGCAGCTTCCGGCTGACAAGCCCCGCTATCTGATGGGCGTCGGGTTGCCGGACGACCTGGTGGAAGGGGTGGCGCGCGGCGTTGACCTGTTCGATTGCGTCGTGCCGTCCCGCCACGGACGCACCGGGTGGTTGTTCACCTCGCTCGGACGGGTGTTGATCCGGAACGCCAAATATGCCAAAGATGAGCGTCCCGTCGACCCGTCCTGCACCTGTCCTGTCTGCAAGCGGTATACGCGGGCCTATTTGCACCACCTGTATCTTGTGAAGGAAATGCTGGGGGTACGCTTGAACACGATCCACAATCTGTATTTTTATGCGGGCATGATGGCGCAGATCCGGCAGGCGATTGCATCCGGAACGTTTGCCGACTTTCGCGCCCGCTATTATGAACGCCGGGACCAATTGCAGGCGCAGGCGGACGGGCCGGACGGGCCGGAAAACCGGACGCTGGCGTCGAGCCTGGCGGAAGAGGGACGGCCATGAAGGTGCCGGGGTCGGTGGCATGGGCCCAGGGTTCCGGCGGCGGCGGTGGAATGCCCGGCACGCTGGTGTCGCTTGTTCCGTTTGTCCTGATTTTCGTGCTGTTTTATTTCCTGCTGATCCAGCCGCAGCAGAAACGGCAAAAACAGCAGAAGGGCATGCTGGAGTCCCTGAAAAAGGGGGACAAGGTGATCACCTCATCCGGCATCTGGGGAACCGTGACCAATTTGGGAAAGGACACGGTGACGCTCCAGATTGCCGACAACACGAAGATCAAGGTCCAGCGTGAGTACATTGCGCGGCTGAGAAGCGATGACGAGGATTCGCCCGCATGATTCATGTGGGCTAATAAGGAGTATGAGAAACGCATGAAAAAAGTCGGCGGGCGGTTCACATTGCTGGCGTTGGTGGTGGTGCTTTCGGCGGTGTCATTTCTTCCCTCGTACCCCGCGGCGTTCCAGGCGCTGCCTCCGTGGTTGAAGCGGGCCTTTCCGAACAAGGGCATCGCGCTCGGGTTGGACCTGCAGGGCGGCATCCATCTGGTGCTGGAGGTCGAGGAGGACCGGGCCGTTGAGATCGCCGTGGATCGGTCCGTCAACGCGATCCAGGATCTCCTGGTCGACAAGAAGATTCCGGTCGAGTCCGTCAAGCGCACCGGATTCGCCCAGGTGACGCTGGCTTTTCAGAAGGAGGACCTCAAGGCGGAGATTCAAAAGACCCTCGAGGAGTTCTCCGCATTCTCCGAGAAGTCGGGCGCGGGGTCAGCCGGGACCCTTGTCTACGAGTTGTCGGAAGGCGAAATCAAGCGGATCAAGGATTCCGCGATCAATCAGGCGCTCGAAACGATTCGGAACCGCATTGACCAGTTCGGGGTGGCCGAGCCGCTGATCCAGCGCCAGGGCCTGAAACAGATCGTCGTCCAGTTGCCGGGCATCAAGGAGCCGAAGCGGGCCAAGGACCTGATCAAGGAAACAGCCCTGCTGGAGTTCAAGATGCTGGACGAAGCCAACAAGCTGGCTTCCGAACTGCCTCAGCGGGTGCCCAAAGGTCAGGAAGACGCCATTCTCAAACAGTATCAGGACAGGATTCCGGAAGGCGATCAGATCCTGTTCGAAAAGGTCGTCGAAAAGGACAGCGGCCGCGAATACCGGATCCCCTACCTGGTCAAAAAGCGCGTCATGCTGGCGGGCGATGTGCTCAGCGATGCGCGCGTCTCCATCGGACAGTTCAACGATCCGTACGTCGCGATTACGTTCGACGCCAAGGGAGGGCGCGAATTCGAGCGGATCACCGAGGAGAATGTCAAAAAACGGATGGCGATCGTGCTCGATAACACGATCTACTCGGCGCCGGTGATTCAGGAGCGCATCGGCGGAGGGCGGGCGCAAATCACGGGAACCTTCACTACGCAGGAGGCCAACGATCTGGCCATTGTGCTGCGGGCCGGCGCCCTGCCGGCGCCGTTGAAAGTCATCCAGGACCTGACCGTGGGGCCGTCGCTGGGACGGGACTCCATCGAAAAGGGCGTGCAGTCGACGCTGTTTGCCGGCGTGATGGTCGTGCTGTTCATGGCCGTGTACTACCGGCTGTCCGGCGTCATCGCGGATTTCGCGCTGACGTTGAATCTGATCTGCCTCATCGGCGCGCTGGCGGCGCTCAATGCGACGCTGACGCTGCCCGGCATCGCGGGAATCATCCTGACCATCGGCATGGGGGTGGATTCCAACGTCCTGATTTTCGAGCGCATCCGCGAAGAATTGCGATCGGGAAAGCCCGTTCGCCTGGCGGTGGACGGAGGCTATGACAAGGCCCTGCTCACCATTGTCGATTCGCACGTCACGACGCTGATTACCGGCCTGGCGCTGTTTCTCTTCGGCACCGGCCCCATCAAGGGGTTTGCCGTGACGCTCTGTCTGGGGATCGCCATCAATCTGTTCACCGCTCTGGTGGGCACGAAGGTGATCTTCGATGTCATGAACCGTCGGCGGCAATCCGAACACCTGAGCATTTAAGCGTCTGGAGGAGTGATGTATATGCAGGAGCACGCATGATCGAAATTCTCGGAAAAACGAACATCGACTTCATGGGTAAGCGCAAAATCGCGTTTGTGTTCTCCGGCATCATGGTCGCGCTGGGAATTCTGGCCATGGTGCAGATCGCGCGGGGGGCTGCCAATCTCGGGATCGACTTTGCGGGCGGGACCGCGGTCCAGCTCAAATTCGATCGACCGATCCGGACCGACGAGGCGCGGGCGGCGCTCGAGCGGAATCATCTTGCCGGTGCGGAGATTCAGGAGTTCGTGTCGGAAAACAAGCTGCTGATCCGGGTGAAGGCGGCGACGACGATCGAGGAAAAGGTGGCTGACCGGGTGGTGGCCATTTTCGGCAAGGAGTTCCCGGACAGGAAACTCGAGGTCGAAGCGTCGACGGAGATCGGGCCGACGATCGGGCACAAGCTGCAGGAGGATGCGCTGATCGCCATCCTGATCTCCTTCGCGGGTATCATCCTGTATATCGCCGCCCGGTTCGAATTCCGTTTCGGGGTCGCCGCGGCTGTCTCGACCTTCCACGACGTGCTGGCGGTGCTGGGACTGTTCTATGTCCTGGACAAGGAGGTCACGCTGCTGGTCGTGACGGCCCTGCTGACGCTTGCAGGCTATTCGCTCACGGATACCGTGGTCGTCTTCGATCGGATCCGTGAGAACTTGCGCGTGCGCCGGCGGGACGGGCTGGAAACGATCATCAACAACGGCATCAATCAGGTCCTGAGCCGGACGATTGTCACCAGTTTGACCGTGGTGCTGGTATTGGTCCCGCTGACCCTGGCAGGCGGCGAGGTCTTGCACGATTTCTCGCTGGCGCTGCTCTGCGGGGTGATCGTGGGCACCTATTCGTCGATCTTCGTGGCCAGCCCATTGCTGGTGATCTGGCCAGGTGGAACAGGAAAATTGCTCAAGAAGGGATAGGATGGTCCTAATAAAAGTGTTACCTATGCTTGACAATAACTGAAAGGCACACGAAAATGAGCACTTAGAAGGATTGATCGGTGTTACCAAAATGAAACTCTGGGGCCATTCACACAGTCTCCAGCGCAAGATCATCATGGCAATCGTGATGGTCGGCCTGCTCCCGCTCACATTCTCTCTTATTCTCACCTATTTCACCGAACGCCGGGCGCTTCACGAAACAATCGGTGTCAATTTTCGCGAAAAAGCGGTTGAAGCGGCCCGCCGGGTTGAAATGCAGGTGACCCGCGGCATCAATGAAGCCCAGCAGCTGGCGTCGACTCCGTTCCTGCGCACGGCGGTGGCGGAGTCCAATCGCAGTTATGCCGGCAAGGAGCCGCGCAACATCGAGTCCATGATCCAGGACTGGCAGAAGCAGTGGCGGCGACGAGGGAAGAGCAATGAGTTCCCCCTGTTCATCAACCGCATCGTCACGAATTACCTGATCCGGTGGCACGATATCCGGCGGGCCGACTATCTGGGGATTCTGGTGACGGATAACCAGGGCGCGCTGGTCGTCAGTTCGATTCCGCAGGCGGAGTACTACCATGGCAAGAGCGCTTGGTGGCAGACGGCGTTCAACGGGGGGCGCGGCGCGGAGTATGCGAGCGAACTGTATTTCGATCCGTCCTACGGCACCCATGTGCTGAATGTCGCCGTTCCTATTCTGGATGAGGACCAGCGGACGGCCATCGGCGTCGTCAGCGTGCTGTTGAAGCGGGATTCGCTGTTCCGGGCGATCTCGGAAGTGACGATCGGAGCGACCGGCCATGCCATGCTGATGAGTTCGGACGGCACGCCGCTGCTCTGCCCCGTGCTGGCTCCCGAGGAACATGCGGTCACGCCGGCGCTGGTCGCGCAGCTCGCGCCGATGCAGGCGGGGTGGTCCATCGCCGAAGACGATGCGCACGGCGGACGCCATTCCCTCATCGGCTTCGCGCCGGTGCGGTTGAGCGAGCATCTGGCGCCCGGCAGCCTGGGCGGGAAGCGCTGGGTCACCTTCGTGCGCCAGAATCCCTCGGAAACTTATACGACGCTGGATCAGCTGCTCGTCAAAGTGCTGGCCTACGGGCTCGTGGTGTTTGCCGTGCTCGTGGCGACCGGCGCGTGGGTGGCGAGGAGAATCGCCAGGCCGCTTGCCGTGCTGCATGAAGGGGCGCAGCGGATCGGATCGGGCAATCTCGACCATCAGTTGACTCTCACGACCGGCGATGAACTGGAGCAGCTCGCCGGGGCGTTCAACGGCATGGCGACCAACCTGAAACAGTCGTTCACCCAGCTCGAACAGCGGTCGCTCGAAATCGAAGCGACCAAGCGCTATCTGGAGAACCTGCTCGAAAACGCCAACGACGTGATCTATACCCTCGATACCGAGCAGCGCTTCACCTACGTGAACGGCAGGGTGTCGGGGTGGGGATACCGGAAGGAGGACCTGATCGGCCGGCCGTATTTATCCCTGTTGTCGAAGCGCCATCGCGGCCGCCGTTTGAAGAGCACGCTGGATATCGGCGCCAAGCAGGTCTATGAAGTGGAGGTGCTCTGCAAGACCGGCGAGACCAGGACGGTGACGGTCAGCGTGTCGCCGCTCTGCGACTCGGAGGGACGGATTCACGGCGTGCTGGGCATCGCCCGCGACATCACCGAGACGAAGAAGCTGGAGCAGCAGATCCGCAGTTCCGAGAAGCTGGCCTCGGTCGGAAAACTGGCGGCCGGCGTGGCGCACGAGATCAATAATCCGCTCGGCGGCATCCTGAATTGCCTCTATAACTTCCGGAAGGGCGCGCTGTCGCCGGCACGGCAGGAGGAGTATCTGGTCTCCATCGAGGACGGGCTGCGCCGGGTCCAGAAGATCGTCCGCCAGTTGCTGGATTTCTCTCAGCAGCACGATCCCGAGTTTTCCCCTGCCAATATCAACGACGTCGTCGAGCGGGTATTGGTCCTGACCGAACATGCGCTGGACGCGAAGCAGATCGGCCTGGACAAGCAGCTCCAGCGTGACCTGCCGGCATTGATGGTGGACCGCCACATGATGGAGCAGGTCTTGATGAACCTGATCCTCAATGCCGTGCAGGCGATCAAGGACGGCGGCACCATCACCATCAGCACGCGGGCGCATGACCGGAACTGCGAAGTGGTGGTGGAGGATACCGGGTGCGGCATTCCCGCGCACGTCCTGCCGCATATCTTCGATCCCTTCTTCACCACCAAGGGGACGGGAGAGGGGACGGGGCTGGGCCTCTCGGTCAGCCTGGGCATTGTCGAGCGGCATGGAGGCCGGATTTTAGTTGATAGCGAAGTGGGGAAGGGATCGGTGTTTACCGTCTGTCTTCCGCTGTCCAACGAACGGTCCACTGAACGATCGATGGTGGGGAGGATGTCGTGAAATCGCCGGCCGTGCTGATCATCGACGATGAACCCTTGATGCGCCTGTCCATGGAGGACGCGTTGCGCGCCGTGGGCTGCGAGGTGCGCGCCGCGGCAACCGGGCCGGAAGGGCTGGCCATGCTGGAGCAGGCGGCGTCCGACATTGTCGTCACCGATCTCCGGCTGCCGGGGATGGACGGCCTGACGCTGCTGCAGGCGGCGAAACAGCGGTCGCCCAAGACCGAGGTCGTGCTGATCACCGCGCACGGCTCGGTGGAAACGGCCGTGGGCGCGATGAAAGCCGGCGCGTACGATTACATCACGAAACCCTTTTCGATGGATGAACTGCTGCTCATCGTCGAGCGGATCGGCAAGATGCTGGCGCTCCGGCAGGAAAACGTGTTGTTGCGGGAGGAACTGGAAAGCAAGTTCACCTTCGAGGGCATTCTGGGGAAGAACGAGCGCATGCGGGAGGTGCTGGAAAAGGTCAAGCTGGTGGCCGCGACGGATTCCACCGTGCTGATCTCCGGCGAGAGCGGGACCGGCAAGGAACTGGTGGCGAATGCCATCCATCGCAGCAGCCCGCGCCGCGACCAGGCGCTGATCAAGGTCAGTTGCGCGGCGCTGCCGGAGACGCTGCTGGAAGCCGAACTGTTCGGGCACGAAAAGGGCGCCTTTACCGGTGCGCTGAAACAGCGGCGTGGCCGGTTCGAGCTGGCGCATAAGGGCACATTATTCCTGGATGAGATCGGCGAAATTTCTCCGGTCGTCCAGGTCAAGCTGCTGCGCGTATTACAAGAAAGGCAGTTCGAACGTGTCGGCGGCAATGAAACGATTGATTCGGACGTCCGCCTCGTCTGCGCCACCCAGAAAGACCTGAAGAAGGAAGTACAGCAGGGGCGCTTCCGTGAAGACCTCTATTACCGGCTCAACGTGGTGCCCATCCAGCTGCCGCCGCTGCGCGCGCGCCGGGAAGACGTGCTGATGATCGCGGAGCATGTGCTGCAGACACGGGCGGCCCGGCTGAGCAAGCCAGTGAAGGGGTTCTCGCAGGGCAGCCGGGAGGTGTTGCTGCGGTATTCGTTCCCGGGCAACGTCCGCGAGCTGGAAAACATGGTCGAACGGGCCGTGGCCCTGTGCCGGCCCGGCGAGGACGTACAGGCCTGGGATCTCTGCGGGATGCCGTCCTGTCCCTATCTCGGCGGCCAACCACAAGAAGGCTGCGGTTTCTGCAGCGAAGGATTGACGGGGAAGCGGGCGATCCCGGCCGGTCGAAGCGATGTGGTGGATTCGCTGGCGGCGGCGCGGGAGCAGTTCGAAAAGCAGTACATCCTGTCGGTGCTGGTGCGGACGGAGGGCAGCCGGACCATGGCGGCGAAGGTTCTCGATCTCTCCAGGAAAGCCCTCTGGGAGAAGTGCAAACGCTACGGCATTCCGTCGAACAGAAACGGTAAGGATGTCGAGGACGAAGACGAATAGGCTTTAAGGCGGCAGGGTGGCACGCCCCTCGCTTCAGCGCCTCCCGGAACGGCCCTTTCGGACTTTGCCGGGCGGAAGCCTTCTGGAATTCCCGCGGCCGCGGTCGTTGACCGCGGTGCCTTGGTCAGTTCCAGCTTTCCTGCCCGCTAAAGCCTCGGTGGGTGCCCCGCTTCTCCGGCAAAGTCCGCTCGATCTCGCCACCCCACTTTTTAGAATTGAAAGGCGACAGGCCACTTGCAAGCCCGTCGCCTTTAACGCTTCGCCACGTTCAGTGTGCTGCTCCGGTAGCTATTGCCCTCGAAACATTGCCTGCCCTGAGTGCGTCGAAGGGCCTGCCCAGAGCCCGCCCATCGAGAGCCTCTGGGTCGAGCGATCGAGGGTCCGCTTCTTTGACCACCATCTACCGAAAAATTGTGTTCTGACCCCACGCAGCTCGCCTCAGATCTCTTGTTATCGTACAAGTCATTGGCATGATACATAAAATACGATTCAAAAGAACTCTTGCAATCCTCCGGTAATTTTGAAAGAATTGCGCACATTTCTTTCAAAGATAGAAATGCTTTGAAAGTGGCCATTGACCCCTGGGTAGTACGTATGGACGCGAAAGACTTTCAAACGCCGAGTGCCGGACGTGTTGTGAAGATGCCGCAAGGCTATCTGGCGTTTGTTCCTTCTCTCCTGCCTCCCGCGCTGAAGTACGACAACGATTTGGTGCTCGCGCTTTCTCGTGCCGATGCCGCACTGAGCGAACTGTCCGGTCTTGGCCGGCAATTACCGAATCCGCATTTACTCATCAGTCCCTATGTGCGTCGTGAGGCCGTTCTCTCTTCTCGCATCGAGGGCACGAAGGCCAGTCTTTCCGATCTATTACTGGATGAGTTGGACGCGGGAGTCTCGCGAAGCGGGGACGATGATGTCCGGGAAGTCCGGTGCTATGTCACGGCGCTGGAATATGGACTCAAGCGGCTCTCGACCCTGCCGCTCTCGTTGCGTCTCGTTCGGGAGATCCATGCCCGGCTCATGAAAGGCGTCAGAGGCGAACGGGCCATACCGGGAGAGTTCCGTCGTTCGCAGAATTGGATCGGTCCTTCCGGGAGCACGCCGGCCGCCGCATCGTATGTCCCGCCGCCTCCCGAGCACATGGACGAATTGTTGGCCGATTGGGAACGATTCCTCCACACACGGGACCGATTTCCCGATTTGGTTCAGTGCGCGATCATGCACGAGCAGTTTGAGGCGATTCACCCCTTCCTCGATGGAAACGGACGGGTCGGTCGCTTGTTGATCACGTTGTTTCTTGTGGAGCGAGGTCGTCTGTCGCAGCCGTTGTTGTACTTGTCCGCCTATATCGAAGCCCATCGGCAGGATTATTACGATTTGCTGCAACGGGTTCGGACGCACGGCGACTGGACGGCATGGCTTCTGTTCTTTATTACGGGCGTCCTCGACATTTCCACGGAGGCCGCGGGCCAGGCCAGACGGCTCATTGATCTGCGGGAGCAATCTCGAGGGCGTCTGCGCGACAAGGCCAAAGCGCTGGTGTTACTGGATGAACTGTTCGTAAACCCTTACATGACGGTATCCAAGGCCGAACGCGTCTTAAAGGTCTCAAATCCAACCGCACGGCAAGCCGTTCTGTTACTTGAGCGAAAAGGATTGCTGGAGGAAGTCAGCGGCCGTCAGTGGGGACGGTTGTATTTGGCCAAGCCGATCATGAACGTTCTCGAACCACCCTCGAAGAAGACCTGACCCTTAACGCTTCGCCACGTTCAGCGTGCTGCTCCGGTAGCTATTGCCCTCGAAACATTGCCTGCCCTGAGTGAGTCGAAGGGCCTGCCCAGAGCCCGTCGAGGGGCCTGCTCCATGTCTCTTGTTTATTCCCCATTGCCCTGCTTGGGGAAATTCGCTAGACTGCCAGTCAATTTATTAGGCTTCCAAATAATAGATGGAACCGGTCTAAGGTCACAGAATGTGACCTTAAAGAATGCGACTATACAGGGAGGCGACTGAACAATGCGCGACCTGATCCCGCATGAACAGATCGAAAAGAGCATTCTTTTTCTGCGCGGGCAGAAAGTCATCCTGGATGCCGACTTGGCGAGGCTTTACGGGGTGCCGACCTATAGGTTCAACGAAGCGTTCAAACGAAATCGCCATCGGTTTCCTGATGATTTCGCCTTTCAATTGACGGCAGACGAGTTCGCTGATTTGAGATCACAATATGCGACCTCAAGCGTGCAAGGCGCCGATAAATTGGAAGATACGGAGGACTCATCGCAATTTGCGATGAGTTCATCCCGGAGACCTGGCCGTAAGGATCGCGCGAACCGGTCGCAATTTGCGACCAGTTCCAGCCGTCATCGTGGTGCCGCCTATCGTCCTTGGGCATTTACGGAGCATGGTGCGCTGATGGCCGCGAATATTCTCCGCAGCGAGCGCGCGGTGCAGATGAGCGTGATTGTGGTGCGCGCCTTTGTTCGATTGAGGGAAATGCTGGCAACCAACAAGACGCTGGCGGCAAAGCTGGCCGAGTTGGAGCGAAAAGTGGCCAGTCATGACGAGCATATCCGGTCGCTGTTTCAAACAATCCGCCAACTGATGAACCCCCGGCCGTCCAAACCCCGTCGGATCGGCTTTCAGGCACGGGGCTGACTGCTAACGCTTCGCCACGTTCGACGGGCAATTCTGGTAGTGATCGTCCTCTGCCTTGATCGCTTTCTGGTGGACCTCGATTAATAGTTGACCAAAATTCGGTCACCTGTAGAATAGAAATCATGTCAAAGATGCTGCCGACCTCAAGAGTCAGAACACGTCTTCATGAGCTGGTCACGGCTGTGGCCAAAAGGGGAGAAACAATTGTGATCACTCGATACGGGAGGCCTGCCGCTGTCCTGGTGACCTACGAGAAATGCCGGCGGCAAAAGGAAACGCCGGACATTCTCTCCGATCCGGACATGATGCGGCAGATCGGGCAGAGCCGCCGGTTTTACGCCAGGGGAGCGAAGGGGCTGTCTCAGGATGATGTACTCTGACCCCGTGCAGTGTTGACAGAATCGACCTTGGACCGTAGGCTGTGCGCGTGAGTCGGTGATCTGATCGTAGGGGAGTTGTAAGAAATGACAAAAGTGTCCAGATCAGGTGCCCGCCAGAAGCTTCGGCGGTACATGAATGCCCTACGGCGGCAGTTGCCCATGCTGCGAACCAGGTTTCACGTCCGGTACCTCGGCGTGTTTGGTTCGTATGTCCACGGGACTCCCCGGAGGGGCAGCGATCTTGACGTGTTGGTGGAGTTTTCCGAGCAACCGAGCCTTTTCGAGTTTCTTGAGCTTGAAAACCGGTTGTCCTCCCTCCTGGGCGTTAAAGTGGACCTGGTGATGAAAGGGACGCTCAAACCGCTCATCGGCCGTCGGATTCTCGCCGAGGTCGTGGGTCTGTGACGCGCACGCGCGAATTTCTCGATTACCTCGCCGATATCCAGCACGCCGCACAGCACATCTCGAAATTCATCGCCGGCATGACTTGGCCCAGGTTCTCGCGGGATCAGAAGACCATCTTCGCGGTGGTCAGGGCCTTCGAGATTATCGGGGAAGCGGCCAAGAAAATCCCGCCGTCCGTCCGCAAGCGGCATCCGAAGGTCCCGTGGAAGCAGATGGCGGGCATGCGGGACAAGCTCATCCATGAGTACTTCGGAGTGAACTACGAGGTGCTGTGGAAAACGGCCAAGGAGGATATCCCTCCAGTACGACGGCTCATGGCGAAAGTGCTGAAGGCAGAAACCAGACGAGCGCGCAGATAACGCTTCGCCAGGTTCGATGGGCAGTTCCTACAGTGATTGTCCTCCGACCATTGATGCCTTTGGTTCTGGCTCCCCCCTTCGACAGGCTCAGGGCAGGCCCTCCGAAATATTGACGCAATTCTTACGAAAGCGTAGCCTGCATCCATCCGAAACGGCGAATATTCCACCTTATTTTTCTAGGAGCGAAATGAACAAGAAGAAGCCTGCTTCACAGATCAAAGATGACGTGAAAAGCATGTGTGGCATGCTGAAGGCCGATGATTCGGTCACCAAGGCCTTGCTTCGCGAGCGGGACGAAGACAAGAAGCGCGAGGCGACAAAGTACGGAAAAATCCGCCGGGGGTAAACGATGGATCGTCTAGAAGCTCTCACCAATGATCTTCGGGAATTTGTGGCAGAACGGGAATGGGGCCAATTCCACGATCCCAAGAATCTTGCCATGGCAGTAGCTTCTGAGGCAGGCGAACTTTTGGCTGAATATCGTTGGGTAGCAAATACCGAAGCTGATCATCTAACAAAAGACCCGGATCGACGTGCCAAAATTTCAGGCGAAGCTGCCGATGTAGGGATTGCCCTGTTTCTATTTTGCGATCGAATCGGTGTGGACTTACTGGAGGCGATTCGGATCAAGATGAAAACGAATTCCCAAAACTATCCCGTTAGTAGATCAAAGGGCAGGGCAGAAAGACCAAGATAAATGAAGCTTTGGGTTGGAGTAACGGACGGGGATTGGTACCGCTTTCTGAGTCAACGTGCAGACCTCGATGAGATCAATTTCTGGCAGCCAGGAGGCAATCGAGAGTTCAATGCTCTTTCGCCTGGCGAGCTTTTCCTCTTCAAGCTTCATTATCCCGAGAATGTGATTGTGGGGGGAGGGTTTTTCGCAACTTCTTCAATTCTCCCTTGCAGTCTCGCATGGGAAACATTTGGAGAAAGGAATGGGGCTACCACCTATACGGAGATGAGACGACGAATTGAAAAGTACCGTAGGTCCTCACCTAAGCCACATGAAGATTACAAGATCGGATGCATTATTCTCGAGCAACCGTTCTTTTTAGATAGGTCCACGTGGATTACTGTTCCTTCTAGCTTCGCTAGAAACATTGTTCAGGGAAAGACCTACGATCTTGCCTCGCAAGACGGGAGGACGCTTTGGGATTCTGTGCGATCAACGCTCCAGATGCGAAACGTATCCAATGAAATATCCTCGGAAGGCCCACGACCTGTGTATGGCGAGCCAGTCCTTGTGCGACCCCGCCTAGGGCAAGGAGCTTTTCGACTGTTGGTTACTGATACATATAAGCGGAGATGTGCCATCACAAGAGAGAAAGCTTTGCCGGTACTGCAGGCGGCACATATCAAGCCGGTCGCTGAAGGTGGGCAGCATCAAATCAGCAATGGACTTCTTCTACGTTCCGATATCCATGCACTGTTCGACCACGGGTATGTGACAGTTAGCCCTGATTTCCAGTTTCGAGTCAGCCAGAGGCTTAAAGCGGATTTCGACAACGGGGAAAACTATTTCCGCCTGCAAGGGACAAAAATATGGGTGCCGCCACATGTTCGCGATCAGCCCAGCCGGGAAGTTTTAGAATGGCATGCTGATACGATGTTCTTGGGATAACGGATGCCAAGGTTTGTAGGGCAATTACTATTGGCATAGCCCACTGCACTTGGCGAAGCGTTAAAGGCGACGGGCTTGTGAAGCGGCCCGTCGCCTTTCAATTTAAAAAAGTGGGGTGACGAGATCGAGCGGACTTTGCCGGAGAAGCGGGGGACCCGCCGAGGCTTTAGCGGGCAGGAAAGCTGGAACTGACCAAGGCACCGCGGTCAGCGACCGCGGCCGCGGGAATTCCAGAAGGTTTCCGCATGCTAAAGCCCGGAAGGGTCGCTTCGAGAGGCGCGGACGCGAGGGCTTGCCACCCTGCTTTAACCGCTGTTTTGTTCAGGAAACGGATAGCGAGGGGGAGTAAGGCTATTCCTGCGGCGGCGTTCCGCCTTCCCACAACTTGACGGTCCGATCCCACGACGCGCTGGCCAACTGCATGCCGTCCGGCGAAAACGCAAGTGCCCTGACCCCGCCCGCATGGCCCTTCAGTGTCCGGAAGTTCCGGCCCGTCGCGATCTCCCAGAACTTGATCGTCTGATCGTCGCTGGCGCTGACCAGGACCCTGCCGTCCGGCGAGACGACGAGCGCCCGCACCCATCCGGAATGGCCCTTCAGCGTCCGGAGCTCGGTCAACTGCGGCATCTCGAAGAATTTGATCGTGGTGTCGCGGCTGCCGCTGATCAGCAGCTTTCCATCCGGAGTATAGGTCAGGGCCCCGATCCAGTAATCCATCGCTTTTTGGAAGCCGCCGTCGTCTTCGACGAAGTATCCGCGCTGCTCCGTGCCATCGTACGCATCGTCCACCCAATGACCGTTGTGAAGCAGCTTTTCCTCTCCGCTCGGCAGCACCTCCCAGACCCTGATTTTGCCGATGTCGTTGCCGCTGGCGAGGTGGATGCCATCCGGCGAAAAGGCCACGCAGACGGACCAATTGTGGTCGAGCGCATCCTTGCCGAGCAGGGTCATCAGGTCCGTGCCGGTCGTGACCTCCCAGATTTTGATATCCTTGTTATGAGAGCCGCGCGCCAGCATCAGCCCGTCCGGGGACAGCGACAGGCTGCAGACGTTGTGATCGTAGCGGGTGAAGAGCAATTTGGTCGGCGCGCCGGTTTTGGGGTTCCAGAGCCGGATCGTGCGGTCCTCGCTGCCGGTGGCGAGCGTCTGGCCGTCCGGCGTGAACACCGCGGCGCGGATGTCGTGGGTATGCCCGCGCATCGACCGCAGCAGGCGGCCGGTCTCGATGTCCCAGACGCGCACCAGCCGGTCGACCCCGCCGCTGACCAGGGTCTGGCCGTCCGGCGCGAACGCGACGGTCCAGACGCCATGCGAATGACCGCGGAAGGTCTTGACCTCCCGCGCATCCGCCTTCCAATATTCCAGGAAGTTGACGGATGGCCGTGGCGGCGCCGCCGAGAGGGCGGCCATGCCGGAGGAGGAACCAGGCACTGATGGAGCGGATATCGGGTCAGCCATGCGATCTGTTCAAGAGCTTATGCGACGATGGGCACCATTTGCAAATGACAGCGGCTCAAGATTATAATTTTCCTGCGACGATCTTAAAAGAAGCCTTTCAACCAAGTCAACCCTTCGACCTCGAGAAGGTCGAGGGAGCTCAGGGTTGACCCTGAGTTCATCGAAGGGTCAAGGCGCGTTCATTACAACCGAGTTCTCCTCCAGGAAGCCTCGGAACGGGCGGTCCCGTCAGTATTGAGACGCAGCACGGGAGCCACTCACCATGGAAATCAGATTTCAGCCGGCGTTGCTTCAGGAAGTCATCGACTCGTTCGTCGAGAAGACCGAGCGCGAAGGCGATCCGACCTACTACAAGGAGTTTCATGAACTGGCCGATCCCATCTATGAGAAGTTTTCCCTGGACGACCGGGAGCCGGAATTCAAGAAGCTGTACCAGTATCTGTTCGGCACGTGGGGGTTCTCGGACATCATCCGCGACGCCTTCAACGAATTTCCGAGTTTGAAGGAAAAAGTCGGGATCGTGCTGGTCAAGGGCGTGCTGAAGGAAGATCAGGAAGGCGTGGATGTGCTTCGGAAGTGGGGCTCCATCGAACAGGACCTGGCCAGGCAGTTCGAGGAGAAGGGGTTGAAGGGCGCCGGCATCAAGTTGATCCCGAGACGGTTCTACGATCCGGCCCTGACCCGCTACTGCCGCCATGAACTCACGCATGTCGCGGATCTGCTGGACTCGAACTTCGGATACGATCCGGATACGAAAGTCGGACAGAATCCCGGCGAAGAGACGCTGGTGCTGCAGCGGTACCGGGTGCTCTGGTGCCTGCACATCGACAGCCGGCTGCAGCGGGCCGGCAAGGAGTCCATGCTGGGCAAGGACGACCGGTTCAAGGAATTCCGTTCGTGGTACCGGAAAATCCCGCCCGCCCAGCTCAAGTCCGTGTTCGAAGGGCTCTGGCAGACGGAGTCGATGACGCATTCCGAGCTCGTCGAGATGGCGGCCGATACGCTGCGCGTCATGGATCGGGCGGTGGATACCGAAGGCGGGGAGGTTCCCGAAACGCAAAACAAGGTCATGCTGATGCCGGGGTTCCCGTGCCCGCTCTGCCGGTTCCCGACGTACAGCTGGGTGGAAGACATGAACAACAAGGTGGAGAAGCACGTCCTGGACTTTATACGCGAGAACCATCCGGGATGGGATGTGGAATACGGCGCGTGCGATCGCTGCGTGGAAGTCTACAAGTTGCGCGCGGATGGTGTAATGTAACAGCCAGCTGGGAAGGCTGTATGGGTACAGACCCCAAATACGGACGACGGAACTTTCTCAAGGACTCCGCGTTTTCGTTTGTCAAAACCGCCCAGGAATTCATCAAGCACCGCGATGCCCCTCCCGATCAGGCGCCGCCTCCGGTGCGGCACGATTGGCTGCGTCCCCCCGGTGCTGTCGAGGAAGCGCTGTTTCTCGAGCGCTGCACGCGCTGCAACGACTGCGCCAAGGCGTGCCCTTATCAGAGCATCCAGTTCGACCGCCGCGACGGCTCTCCGGTAATCTTTCCGGATCAGGTGCCCTGCCACCTCTGTGACGATTTTCCGTGCATTGCCGCCTGCGCGACGGAAGCCCTGCTGTCCGTTGACGGACCGGGAGAGGTCAGGATGGGGCTGGCCGTCGTGTCGCACCGGCTGTGCACGGCAGGGCAGGGGTGTCATGCCTGCGTGTCTCAATGCCCGACCCAGGCGCTCTCGATGGATTTTTCGGCGATGCGCCTGCAGGTTACGGAGAACCGTTGCGTGGGCTGCGGCCTGTGCGAGCAGGTCTGCAGGACCGTCAACGATAAAATTGCCATCAGGGTGACCCCCGCCAGGCTGTTGCCGGCCGGCGGGTAGGGGCCCCAGAGGGCACTGTTCGTGCGGTGTTTATGGGGGGCGCAACGAATCCCGGGACGCAGTAAAATCAGGGGGTAACCCGCGTTATTTATGGCGGTTCGTCGCGAAATCGCGG
>Ga0155970_176_pt4 | contig 35161 bp, 38 predicted proteins | sample RifCSPlowO2_02_FD_107624 | JGI IMG/M metagenome (GOLD analysis project Ga0155970, IMG submission 107624) | Nitrospirae bacterium RIFCSPLOWO2_02_FULL_62_14
AGTTGGAGACCGTTTTCAGCATCCTGTTATGCGGGGCCAGGTGATCCTGCGGCACACCGAACTACCCGCTTACCGTTGCTTCCTTCCGGACCTGGCGGGGTTCACAGGGTTCGGTTGCACAGGGCCCGGCCCCTTATCGTTGAGTCGAAAAGTCCGAAAGTCCAAAAGTCTATAAAGTCTTGATTCAGACTTTCTGACTTTACGACATTACGACTTTATGACTGTCTCTGGTATGGCGGAGAGGGTGGGCATTCGAAGTCGCGCTCGCGACTCGCGCTCCCACTGAGGGGGCCAGCCCCCTCGTGTCTCCCCACGCGGGGGAGCTTCTCCCCCGCGATCCCCCTCGTTCGAATCCCACCCAAAATGCTTGTCGCGGAGCGACACCTTTTCCCGGCCATGGAGCTTTGTGATTCGGTGGTACAACTGGCGCGTCACTGCCCGATTGCATGCCGTCAGAATGTTCCAGTCGCGCCAAATACCGAGCGTAGCGGCCACAGGTCAAACACCACTTGAAGGGGTGTCGCCCGCAGCGAGGTATGGCGGAGAGGGTGGGATTCGAACCCACGGTCGAGTTACCCCGACGCATGCTTTCCAAGCATGTCGATTCGGCCACTCTCGCACCTCTCCGTGTCCAGACCATTCGCGAGGCACGCATCTTAGCATGGCGGGGGAGGGGGAGGCTACCGGAGCGGGTAGTCGAAAGTTTGAAAGTCCAAAGTCTGAAAGTCCTCATCGACTTGACGACTTTATGACGCGGCGACTTTTCAACCGCCTCATTAGAACGTGTATCGCAGGCCAAACGTGATCCCCTGCCGGATGCTGCGGAATTCGTTCAACGGCAGTGGCTGCGAGTCTCCGGTTGTTCCGCGGAAGACGACGTCGCCGCTGCCGACTCGCTGCCACCAGTAGCGATAGCCGACATCAAAGAAGAGCTGTTGGTATACCAGCAGGCTGGCGTTCGCCTCGCCGTTGAATCCGATCCCGTTCCCGGTCATGGTGATGCTGGGGTCCTGCTTGAGGTCGGTCCGCAGGTGATGAATGTCCTTGTTGTTCAGGTGCGAGACGAGGAATGTGGCCCGTCCGTCGAGGCTGACCCGGGGGTGAAGGCGCGTTTCACCTTCAAGCCCGATCCGAAACGAATCCCACCTCGAGGTATTGGTCAAAACCAGTTGATTGACATATGACACGGTACCCGCCGGATTGCACCGCACGCCCGGCGCCGTGCACTCAATCTGGCCGACTCCGTACGCCTGCAGTTTCTCCTCCCGATGCTGGTAGCCGAGGAAGGCGCCCAGCGAGGCCTGCTTCTGCCAGATATCAATCTGGGCCCCAAGGTCGGCGTTCAGATACCAGATGTGGCTGCCATCCAGGTCGCTGAAGGTGCGTGAGTAGCGTTGCTGTCCGGCCAGGTAATCGTCATCCACAAGGCGTCCACCGCCCACCGTGCCATAGCCGGCCTGCCCGCGTAGAAAATACTGAAAGGTGCGCTTGTCGAACGACACTTTGCCTCCCAGTTCGGTCACGTTCGTGCCCACGTCTTTAAAGTCCAGTTCGGAGGTGGGGTTCCCGAACAGCGCCGATTGGTTGTAAAAACTCCAGCGGGTCTTGCCCTCGGTCAGCCAGGAGGTGAGGGAGACGTCCACACGGAGGTCTGAAGATTTATAGAGTGGTTCGGCGGCAACGCCTGTCGAAAAAGCTGCCGTACAGACCAACACTCCGGCCATGACGACGGGGGCCTGCCATGGTGCGAAAGTCATGGCTCAGCTGTACAGCGAGCCATGACTTTGCGTCAACTAGGGAGAGAAACCGTGATCGCTACCGGTAGATGCTATCAAAAGGGCGATTGCCCTATAATTCCGCTCGATATTCGGGACGCCCCCAAGGTTTAGGGGCCTGCGCACGGTGTGCGGAGCTTGGCAGGAGGTCTGTATGAGAAGGATGCCGGCGTTCGTCGCGATCGTGGTGCTCATCGTGACCGTGGGATCGGCAGGCGCTCATCATCAATGATGGGTGGTGGCGCATTATCGGAGAAAAAAGACCGATCCGAAGCACTGAACTGACACACGCCACAGGCTGGACGACCCAGTTGCAGACTTCGGATCACGTCTTGCCGGCGGCAGGCCTAGCTGAGGTGTTCGTCCATATCCAGCTGTTTGGTCGACCAGTTCAAAGCTTCTTTTAAATTCTGCAGATCCTTATTCTCAGGGTCCCGTATGTGCAAAACTTTCTTGTACAACGCTCTCAGCGGTGCGAGTGCCCGTTTGTCCGGAATTTTCCCAAGGGCCCACACGATCTCGGTTTGCACTCGAATATCGATACCGGGAGCATCGAGCATGGAGAGCAATGGGTCGACGACTCGTACATCCCCGTTAATGCCGCCGATCTTTCCGAGCCCTTTGGCGGCTGCGGCCTGGAGATCCGGTTGTTTCGCGGTCTTCAGAATATCGACAAGAATAGGAATGCCATCGGGCCCAAGATCCCCGAGTGCTACCGCAGCCTCTTTGTTGAGTTCCCGATCCTTCAGCGCTTCCTTCAGGCGAGGGAGCGCCGCGTCGGCCTGCATCTCGCCGAGCAGCGAGATGATTTTCAAGCGGCGCACCTGATCGCCCTTGGAGTTGTCCAGCACTTTCAGTAGCCGGTCCGCCTGTCCCCAGTCGGCCGCGACAATGACCGGGAAGTCGTACGTGCCGAGCAAGTCCTTGAGTTTCGCCATGGCATACTCGCCGGGATCTCCGGCGTTGGCCTTCAGCGCGGCGTCCGCGGCGTCCTCGAAGTCCGTGCGAACCTCCTTCTGCCATTTGATTTTCATGTTTCCCAGCGTGTAATTGAGCTGGCAGGCGGGTCCCTTCCACACGCGCGATGGCGAATCGGGGAGGTCGGCGTCGCCGCCGGACGCGGTCGTCCCTTCCCACGTTTTTCGCTGTTCGCACTTGACCTTGAAGACCACGTCATGCGGTTTAGAGGCGTCGGTCACCACGGTGTAGCCGATATCGGCAAGGCGACCGGCGACCATGTCCCGGATCGGTCCCGCAGGTACTGAGCCCTTGTCGGTGAGTGCGACCACGTCGACGAGAACGGTTTGGATTTTCAACAGCTGGATCTTCTGCTCGGGCGTGAAATAATCCCGGTAGGCCCAGCTGGTCGTCTGCGGGAGGATGAAGAACGACAGGACAACGGCGGTCATGATGACGCGTTTCATACGGCACCCCCATATCCAGCGTGCGTGAGCCGCCCGCTTCGATCGCATGCAGGCGGAGAAGATATTTGCCGCAAGTACGTCATCGGTTTCTCTGCGCGCTCAAGTCGGCCGGATGGCGGGAGGGACATGCATTACGCATGTGGCAGAAGGGACGATGCCGGACAACAGACAACCGGTCCGCCTCATCGACCACCCGGTCATGCGCCCGTGCGAAATACTATACCAGTATACTGCGATTGACAGGTCTGTGCCACCCCTTCCGATTCGTCGCGCCCTGCACGGTGCGCCATGCTCCGCGAGCCGTGTGATTGCTTGACAGTGGCGCGCAGGGGCCTGTACAACAGGCTCACGTGTCGGCGTAGAACTGGGCGGTTACGTGGTTCCGAACCGGCTCGATCATCGTGCCCCGGGCGCGAGAGTGGCGGAACTGGCAGACGCGCGAGACTTAGGATCTCGTGGGAAACCGTGGGGGTTCAAGTCCCTCCTCTCGCACCACGTTTTGGCGCGACTGGAACATCCCGGCGGCATGCGTCAGGCAGTGACGCGCCAAGCCTACCAACAGGCAATGGCCACGTACACCATAAATTGGTGTCGCGCTGCGCGACGCCATTTCCAGTGCCAAGTGGCACTCCTCATGGGATGGGTCAGTGAGCGAGGCACGAACGATAAGCCATCCCTTACCATCGAACTGAGAGGACCATGAAAGTCGAAGTCACAGAACTGGGCCCGATCAAGCGGTCGTTGAAAATCGAGGTCCCGCAGGAAGACGTCAACAAGCAGTTTGCCGAAGTCTATGCCGACCTGAACCGGCAGGTCCGCGTGCCGGGCTTCCGGCCCGGCAAAGCACCGCAGGCTCTTCTGGAACAACGGTACGGCAAGGATGTCGGCGAAGACGTCGTCCGCCGTATCATCCCGACGTATTATGAAAAGGCCATCCGTCAGGCCGGCATCGTGCCGATCGTGGTGGAAGTCCCGCCGATCGAACGGGTCAAGATCAAGAAGGACGCGCCGTTTTCCTTTACGGCCACCGTCGAGATCAAGCCCAAGATCGAATTGCGCGATTATAAGGCGCCTAATCCCATCTCGCTGAAAATCGACACGCGCACGGTGGCCGACGATCAGATCGACAAGGCGCTGACGGTGCTGCGGGAGCGGCAGGCCCAACTGGAGGCGGCGCCGGCCGGCACCGCGCTGGCCGACGGCTCCTACGCCGTGCTGGATGTGGAGGGGTTCGTCGATCTGGCGCCGCTGGAGGGCGCGAAGAAGGAAGGCCACCTGCACAAGCTCGGCGCAAAATTATCGGTGATGGGGCTGGAAGTGGACGAGCAGTTGATGGGGAAGAAAGAGGGCCAGGTGGTCGAAATCTCCCAACCCTATCCGGCCACCCATCCGGACCAGAAACTGGCGGGGAAGACGGTGGTGTTCCGGATCAAGGTCGCCGCCGTGAAGCAGAAGAAACTGGTTCCGCTGGATGACGAATTCGCCAAGGATTGCGGCCCCTACCAATCGGTGGCGGAATTGAAAGAGAAGCTGCGCGAGGAAATGGAGAAGGCGCTCAAGAAGGACATCGAAGAGACCTACAAGGACACCATCCTGAAACGGCTGGTGGAGACGCATCATTTCGATATTCCGGAAACGCTGGTCGACCGTGAATTGCAAGCGATGATCCGGCACCGGGTGGAACAGGAAATACGGATGAAGGGCAAGAGCCGGGCGGACGAACTGGAAGATCCGGCGGTGCGGCAGGAGGCCTTCAAAAAGTGGCGGGAGGATTTTCTCCCCGAGGCCCAGCGCCGCGTGAAAGTCGGCATGATCCTGGAAGCGATCGCGGAGAAAGAAGGGCTCACGGTCGAGCAGGAGGACCTCGATGCCGAAGTTCAGCGCATGGCGTCGGAGCTGCGGATTTCCGTCGAGGAGATCGCCAGGATCGTCAAGAGCGGCGGCGAAGAGGCGATGGATGAACTCCGCGGCCGGATCTTGGCGGACAAGTCGCTGGATTTCGTGTATCGCCACGCCATGATCCAGAAGTGAGCCGGAAAGATGCCGAAATGCTGCCGTCCGGCCTGCATTGTGGTAAGATGCCCCATCAGTGATGAGAGCAGAAAGGAACCGTCCGTATGCTGGTGCCGATCGTTGTAGAGCAGACCAATCGCGGCGAGCGCGCCTATGACATCTACTCGCGCCTTCTCAAGGACCGCATCATTTTTCTGGGCGCGCCGATTGACGACATCTTCGCCAATCTGGTGATCGCCCAGCTCCTGTTCCTGGAGGCGGAAGACCCGGAGAAGGACATCAATCTCTATGTCAATACCCCGGGGGGAAGCGTGACGGCCGGCCTGGGCATTTATGACACGATGCAATACGTCAAGCCGCCGATCAATACGATCTGTCTGGGGCAGGCGGCGAGCATGGGCGCCCTGCTGCTGGCGGCGGGTACGAAGGGCAAACGGTTTGCACTGCCGAACGCGCGGGTCATGATTCACCAGCCGATGGGCGGGTACCAGGGACAGGCGACGGAGATCGACATCCACGCCCGGGAAATTCTCAAGATCCGGGAACGGCTCAACGAAATTCTCGCCAAGCACACGGGCCAGCCGCTCGAAAAAATCGCCAACGACACGGAACGGGACTACTTCATGTCGGGCGAGGAAGCGAAGCGGTACGGGCTGATCGACGAAGTGATTACGCGACCTCCGAAAGCGCTCAAGAGCGTCGCCAAGGATTCCGGGGGCGACGGGACGAAGGACAAGTAGCCAGCAGCGGTTTGCAGGATGTTCAAAAAGGCATCCGGCAAGGGCAGCGAGGGGGGAATCTCAACCTACTGTAGGCAAAGTAACTCTCCCCCCGCGATGTGACCCGTCTAGAGCCTCTGGGTCGAACGATCGAACGCGGCGGTTCAAGCGAAGCTTGGTAGTTGACGGACTGCAAAACGCTGGCGGGTTTTCTCCGGCGGCGTCAATTGAGAGGGGCTTCGCCCGGTGAGCCGCCGGCTCAAGCGAAGCTTGGTATGGAGGCGGCATGCCCAAACAAGAGAAGTCGGATCGTCATCTCAGGTGCTCGTTCTGCGGGAAAAGCCGGGATGAAGTCCGCAAGCTGATCGCCGGCCCCACCGTCTATATCTGCGACGAGTGCGTCAATCTCTGCAACGACATCATCGCGGAGGACTGGGAAGAAGCGAAAGAGGAGATTTCCTCCAAGCTCCGCAAGCCGCACGAAATCAAGCACCACCTCGATCAATATGTGATCGGGCAGGACCGCGCGAAGAAAATCCTGTCCGTCGCCGTCCACAACCACTACAAGCGCATCTCCGCCAACGAGGTGGATGATGTCGAACTGCAAAAAGGCAACATTCTGATCGTCGGGCCGACCGGCACCGGCAAGACCCTCCTGGCACAGACGCTGGCCAAGTATCTGGACGTGCCGTTTACGCTCGCAGACGCCACCACGCTGACCGAAGCGGGCTATGTCGGCGAAGACGTCGAGAACATCATTCTCAAGCTGCTCCAGGCGGCGGACTACGACGTCGAGCGTGCCGAGCGCGGCATCGTCTATATCGACGAGATCGATAAGATCAGCCGCAAGAGCGACAGCCCGTCGATCACGCGCGACGTGTCCGGCGAGGGTGTCCAGCAGGCGCTGCTGAAGCTCATCGAAGGCACGGTGGCGAATGTGCCTCCGCAGGGCGGCCGCAAGCATCCGCACCAGGAATTCATCCAGGTGGACACCAGCAACATTCTGTTCATCTGCGGCGGGGCGTTTGTTGGATTGGACGCGCTCATCGAGCAGCGGCTCAACAAGAAGCAGATGGGGTTCGGCGCGGACATCAAGACCAAGGGCGAGAAGCGGCTCGGCGAGATCCTGGCGCACGTGCAGCCGGAGGACCTGTTGAAGTACGGGCTGATCCCCGAATTCATCGGCCGGCTGCCGGTGGTGGCGACGCTGGAAGAACTGGACGAAGCGGCGCTGGTCCGCGTGCTGACCGAGCCCCGCAATGCGCTGGTCAAGCAGTACGAGAAATTAATGTCGTTCGAAAAGGTGAAGCTGAAATTCACCGACGGCGCGATTACCGCCGTGGCGCGCAAGGCGTTTTCTCAGAAAACCGGCGCGCGGGGCTTGCGGTCGATTCTCGAAGAGGTCATGCTGGATCTGATGTACGAGATTCCGTCCCAGAAACAGATCAAGGAAGTGCTGATCAACGAAGATGTGATTGTCGGCAAGAGCCAGCCCATCCGGATCTACGAGCAGGACATGAAATCGGCATAAGAGCCGGTCTGAGGTCGAATCTCATGACGGGGTGTTCCTCGAATGAGGAACACCCCGTTGTTTTTCAGTCAGTTACGCACCCTCCGGCATACGCTATACTTGCGGATTGAAACTGCACCGTGGAGAACTCGCATCAATGAAACTACCCATCATCACCACCAAGGCCCATCAAGGCAAGTCGTTGGAATTCGATGCCAAGCGCGAAACGATCACGCTGCTGGGGTCCGATGGTCAGACCTTGGGCACTGTCACCTGGGGGGCGGTCATCGACTACATCACCTTTTCTCAGCAACACGAGCGCTCCAACGAAGCGAGGTTGCAGCCACGCGTGACGCTGACGGCGAAGGTGCGCTACGTGGCGCCGGACGGTTCGCAGGTTGAGAGCCGCGCGACGGGTGTGGGGGGCGGCGGGCTCTTCATCGAAAGCACCATGCCGCTGGCGATCGGGACGGAATTGACGGTATCCTTTTCGTTGCCGGACCGGCAGGGCGAGTGGCTGGATGCGAAGGGCCTCGTCGCGTGGGTCTGTCCGAAGTCCGATCAGTACACGTTCTTTCCGGGGATGGGCGTCCGCTTCACGGCGGTCACTCCGGACACGCAGTCACGCATGCTCGAGTTTGTGAACTCGCTCAAGAAGTCCGATTAGGAATAGTCCGGATTACCCCTGAACGCTTCTACTGCAACCGCGGATACGCCGCTGCACCGGGCGGGCTCGCCGCTCAGTCGGTCAACGTCCTGCAGTGAGGACGCCTCCCTCCTTCGCGTCTCCACGCGCCCGTTTCGCATGGCGTCTGCGCGGTTTCGCGACGAACCGCCAGGGGATAATCAGGACCTCTCCGACTCGATCTGTTCGAGCGCCCACGACGTCCATCTGCGGACCGCAGGGTCCGGATCCCGGGCCGACGCCGACCGAAGGGCCGGAACGACGGTCCGATCGCCGAATTTCCCCAACCGATAGGCCGCCTCTCCACGGACACCGGCATCCGTGTCTTTCAGCAATCGGTCGCGGATAGCCGGCAGCGAACGAGGGTCCACCATCTCGCCAAGGGCCGCTACGGCCCCCTGCCTGACCTGCGCATCGGAATCGCCGAGCGCCTTGATGAGCACATGGTACGCGGAGCCGGCTTCGAGCCATGTCAGGGCCTGGACCGCCGCGCGACGGGTTTCGACATCGGAATGCGCCAGCCGTTCGGTCAGCAGTTCGACGATGGTCTGCGTGCTGCCCACGGCGCCGAGAGCCTGAGCGGCGGCCTCCTTGACCGCCGGAGACGGATCGTCCATCCGCTTGGCGAGTTCCAGCCCGGCCTGATCCAGCACATCCTCGCCAAGATTGCCCAGAGCCCAGGCGCTCATGACACGCACGGCCGGGTCGGCATCATTCAAACTGCGCAGCAAGGCCGCCGCCGTATCCGGTGCGGCGATCTTTCCCAGCGCCTGCGCAGCGGTGGCGCGCATCTGTGGATCTTGATCTTCAAGAAGCGCGACCAGGTGTGATGTTGCAGCGCCTGGATCGGTGGAGGCCGTGTTCCCGTAGCAGCCGCTCAGGAGCAACAGGAAGCACAGAACATAGGGTAGACGACCAATGGCGGGAAAGTCGAATCGAAGTGCCGGCCTCCGGCCATGCGGCATATGCCATCGGCTCGTTGATGCGATCACGATTGTTTCGGCGGTTCTTCCTGGACGGAGGGCATCTGCTTGGCGTTCTCGACGGTTTGTTCGATCTCTTTCTGGGCTGCGTCGATTTCGGCCTGGATGGTCCGCATCTGCGGATCCACCGTCGAGCGGACATCGTTGACGGCATTGCGGAACGTCCGGAGCGCGTCGCCGAGTCCTTCGCCGAGGCCCTGCATGTCGGACGACGTCGGCGATTGCCCCTGCTGCGCGGCCTTGGCCTTGAGCGCCGCCTGCTGCGCCTGGACCCTGGCAACGGCGTCTTTGTTCACGATGGCTGACGGCCGCTTGGCATTGGGTTTGGCCTGGGCCGAGGGCGGCAGGGGCGGGTACTGTGCGCGCATCGTCGGGGACGGAGTCGCCGCGCGCTGCTCCATCGTCGGCGGCTGATAATTGGGATAGCTCTGGGTTTGTGCCGGCGGTGCCGTCTGAGCAGTCGCAGGTGCCGGAGGTGGAGTCTGCTTCGGTTGATAGGCCTGCGGTGCGGCTGAGGCCATGAGTGCCGCCGTCGTCCCTGGCGTGGCTTCCGAGCCGGGCTGATACGCTGCCAGAACCATGCGGCCACCCGGTGCAACGGCAGCCGGTGCCGGTGTTGCGGTGGCGGGCGCCGAAGCCTGTGGCGGAGACGCCTGCGCTCCCTGTGCCTGCTGAACCACGTGCGCGTCTTCAATGGGCGGCGTGGCGCCCGCCGTTGGGACGTTCGGATCGAGCGGCGGCGGCTCCTCGTGGACCGCCTTCTTGAACCCCTTCAGCGCCTTGCCGACACCTTCACCCAACGCGGGCAGGCGGCTGGATCCGAACAAAATCAGTATGATCACCAGGATGATGACCAACTCTGAGAAGCCCATTGTTCCGAACATGTAATGATGCTATCGGTGGCAGGCGAAAGAAGTCAAGGAAAAGGCCGGTGTGGCCTATGACAGGATCGGCACGAGTTCCGTCTGCACCGGCTGGCCGAAGACGTGGGCCTCGCGGTCGGATAGGTAGACGTCGAGCTCGCTCCGGATGCCGAATTCGCGGGGCAGGTAGATGCCGGGCTCGATGGAGAAGCAGGTGCGGGGCATGAGGCGGCGGTTGTCTTTGGTTTCGAAGCTGTCGATATTTGCTCCGTTGCCATGGACCTCTTCGCCGATCGAATGGCCGGTGCGGTGCACGAAACGTTCGCTATAGCCGGCCTTCCGGATCACGGAGCGGCAAACTTCGTCCACTTCCCATCCGCAGGGAAAACGGCCCGATGAAACCTGCGCGCGGACGAAATTGAGTGCCGCGTCCCGCGCGTCACGAACAATGGTGAAGATTTCGCGCTGACGTGCCGGAATCTCGTTCCCGACAAATCCGGTCCAGGTGATGTCGGCATAGACGCTGCCCGCCTTGGGCTGCTTGGCCCACAGATCAATCAGGACCAGATCGCCATTTTTGATCCTCGCCGACCCCTTGGGAGCCGGCCCGTAATGGGGATCGGCGCTGTGGGCGTTCACGGCGGCGATGGGGGGCGTGGCCGTGATGAGTTTGTGCGCATGGATGCGCGAGAGGATGAACTGCTGCAGGTCGTACTCGGTCAGCTTCTTGCGGGCGGCGATCCGCCGGCGCACGTGCGCAAAGGCTTCATCCACGATACGGCGGAGCTTTTTCGCCGCGTATTTGTGCGAGGCCAGTTGGCGGTCGTCCCAGACCGCTTCGAAGCGTTGGACCAGATCGGCCGAGCTGACGACCTCGATGCCGAAGCCGCGGATCAGCTCAACGGTGCCGGCGTCCACACGCGAGATATAGGGCACGGCGTTCATCGGCGAGTATTGCATGGCGACGTGGGTCACGTTCCGCAAGAGACGCCGGAGTTGCGCCTGCTGCTCCTCACAGCCTGCATAGAGCCGGGTCTCGCCGGGCAATCCATCCAGCACGTGCGGTTCGATGGCATGCATCAACTTGACGGCCGAGCCTCGCGAGGGAATCCAATAGTACCAGCGGCGCGTGACGTGACGGGTCGGATCGAGCTGCAGCACGCGGTAGGCGAGCGGATCGCTCACACGAAAATCGTAAAACAGCCAGCCGTCGAGGCCTGCGGTTTCGCTGACCGCCCGCTGGATTTCTGCAATGCGCTCAGACTGACTCATGACCGCATCTTAATCATGCCCGAAGGAGCCGTCAATTGAGCCCGCATGATTCATGAACGCTTCTGCTGCAATCGCGGATTCGCCGCTGCGACCAGCCGCATGGGTCCTTCGGCATCTAAGCCTACTGGAGGCAAGGTGCCTCTCCGACGCGATCTGACCGAACGCGCCGCCAGGCGTCGACGCAGGCGCGGCGGCTCAAGCGAAGCTGGGTATGGCGGGCTCGCTCTCGCGGCCTCAACGTACTGTTTGGGGACTGGCTCCGTCGTCCTCGACGGTGCCTGTCCCGGTTCGGACGGGGACAGACACCACGCGCAGACGTGGGGAAGGGTGTCAGTCCCCAGGCTCCACGCGCCCGTCTCGCCACGCGACTGCGCGATTTCGCGACGAACCGTCATGAATCATGCGGGCTGGCGACGCCACAGACAAACTTTCCGCGCCATGCTACAATCCGGTCACCGGTATGGCCTCATCTCCCCAGACCGCTCCTGAAGTTCCCCAATACCGCATCACGTTCTTTTACGGCCCTGAGCCGGTGGAGCATCGCCCTGGTCTCCTTTGTTGCACCTTCAATGTCAAAAAGCGAAGCTGGAAAGGCGGCGTGCAGATTGCCGTCGAGGTGGAGGAGCGCCAGGTCGCACGCGCACGGGACACCGTCGGGTTCGAGGCATGGCTGACGCGATTGCTGTCGACGCTGCCCGATGCCGAACGATCGGATTATGAGAGCCGAGCGTGCGATCTCTTCGTGCAGCACCTCTGCGCGCTCAAGTTGGATCTGGCGATCGAAGCAGGGGTGCAGCAGGAAAACAGCCGCGTGTCTGCCGAGGCGTTCATGAAGGAACTTGATGCGGCGGTGCCGAAACACAAAGGCCGGTTGTTCGCGAGCATTCTGGCCGAGTTGGACCTGGCTGGATATGCGGGCTAGGCAGTAGCTCGTGAATTTGCTATAAACACAGAGCGGCGAGCATGTGAATCGGTTCATGCTGCCAACCAAGGAGGAAAACCAGTGCGAAATCTGTTTACCAAAACTTTGGCGGTCGTGGTGATCGTGGCATTCTGCAGCCTGACCATCGTTCCGACAGGATGGGCGGAAGAACGATCCGACGAGGAGACTGAGAGCACGCCGACGCAGTACGGTCTGGGCGTCGCCAGCGTCTTTACCTCGCTTCCATATAGCATCGGGAAGTTTGTCTTTGCGACCATGGGCGGCATCTTCGGCGGGTTCACCTACGTGTTCAGCGCCGGCAACCAGAAAGCGGCCAACGCCGTCTGGGACACCAGCATGCGCGGGACCTACGTGATATCACCCCGGCATTTGAAGGGCGAGGAGCCCATCCGTTTCTTCGGGGTCCCGCCGCGTCGCGATGAAGCGCCGGCGGAATCTAGCATGCCGGAACCTGCGCCTGCCCCAGCGCCCCCGATTCCTGCCCCAGCTACACCGTAATGAAGCCTCTCATCGGCGTGACGCCGGATTTCAACGCGGGCGACCGCAAGGAATGGGGTGGCCGGGAGGCCACCTTCTTCCTGCGGGCCAGGTATGTGCGCGCGATTGAAGATCTGGGCGGCGTGCCGGTGATTCTGCCGTTGGCGGAAGACCGTGCCGACCGGCGGCGCCTGCTGGAGAAGATAGACGGCCTGCTGCTGACCGGCAGCGGACCGGATCTCGCTCCGTCGCTCTACGGCGAGCGCCAGCGGTACAAGTTTCGTGTCATGAGCCGCCGCCGGGCGGATTTCGAGCTGGACGTGGCGCGGATGGCTGCGGCGTCCAAACTGCCGGTGCTCGGCATTTGCGGCGGCATGCAGGCGATGAACGTGGCGTTCGGCGGAAATTTGATCCAGGATATTGCATCACAAGTCGACGAGCCGCTGCCGCACCAGCAAAAGGCATCGGCCACGAAATTGTCGCACGCGGTGGATGTCGCGCCGACAAGTCTGTTGCGGCGCATTCTGGGGCAGGCTCGCATTCGCGTGAACAGTTCGCATCACCAGTCGGTCAAGCGGGTGGCGCCGTCGCTGGTGGCGAGCGCGGTCGCCTCCGACGGCATCATTGAAGCGATCGAATCTCCGAAGCACCGGTTCCTGCTCGGCGTGCAATGGCACCCCGAGTTTCTCTACGACCGCCATGCCATCCACAGAAAATTATTTCAGGCTCTTCTGAAAGCGGCACGCGGGCGTGCGTAACCAGTGATGAGTCATGAGTAATGGGTAGAGGACTCAGCGCCCGCGCCACTCATCACTCGTCACCCATCACTCATCACGGGTTGTGTCCGTGCTGAAATCCCTGTTTCGCACCAAGTCTGTCGAGCAGATTCTCGAGGACAGCAATCATCCTGACCATCGTCTGAAGAAAACGCTCACCGCCTGGGACCTCACGATGCTGGGTATCGGCGCGATCATCGGCACCGGCATCTTCGTGCTGATCGGCACGGCGATCGTCGGGGACGCGCACCGGCCCGGCGCCGGGCCCGGCATCATCCTGTCGTTCGTGTTGTCGGGGATCACCTGCGCGCTGGCGGCACTCTGCTACGCCGAATTCTCGACCATGATTCCCGCCGCCGGCAGCGCGTATACCTATTCGTATGCGACGCTCGGCGAGTTTCTCGCCTGGCTCACGGGCTGGAATCTGATTCTGGAGTACGGCGTCGCCTGCGTCGTCGTGTCGATCGGCTGGTCCGGGTATTTCAACAACATTCTGAAAACGATCGGGATCGAGCTGCCGATATGGGCCACGCAGGCGCCCTATGCGGGCGGGGTGGCGAATTTTCCTGCGGCGATCATCGTGCTGCTGGTGACGATCATTTTGGTGATCGGCGTCAAGGAAAGCGCGCAGGCGACCGGCCTGATCGTGGCGGTGAAGCTGGCCGCGATTCTCCTGTTCCTTGCCGTCGGTTTTTCGTCGGTGGACCCGGCCAACTGGACGCCGTTCATGCCCTACGGCTTCCAGGGCGTCGGCGCGGCCGCCGCCATCGTCTTTTTCGCCTACATCGGATTCGACGCCGTCTCGACGACAGCGGAGGAAGCGCGCAATCCGCAGCGGGATCTGCCGATCGGCATCATCGCCTCGCTTGCAGTCTGCACGGTGCTCTATGTGGCGGTGGCTGCCGTCCTCACCGGCATGGTGCCCTATACCAAAATCGACGTTCATGCGCCGGTTGCGGAAGCCATGCGCATGGCCGGCTTCAAGTGGGGCGCGGCGATCGTGGCCGCCGGCGCCCTGGCCGGGATCACGAGCGTGCTGGTCGTCATGATGATCGGACAGATCCGCGTGTTCTTCGCCATGTCCCGCGACGGCCTGGTGGGGCCGTGGCTGGCCAAGGTGCATCCGCGCTTCGGCACGCCGCACCGGGCCACGATACTCACCGGGATCTGCATCGCGATCATGGCGGCGCTGGTCCCCATCGGCGAAGCGGCGGACATGACCAACATCGGGACGCTCTTCGCCTTCGTGCTGGTCTGCGGCGGCGTCATCATCCTCCGGCGGACCAGGCCCGAGTTGCACCGCGCCTTTCGCGTCCCCCTCATGCCGGCCATACCTATACTGGCCATGGCGGCCTGCCTCGGCCTGATGGCGTTCCTGCCGTTCGTGACGTGGATCAGGTTTGTGGTCTGGACTGCGGTGGGGATCGCCGTCTACTTCGGCTACGGCGTCAAGCACAGCCGTCTGGCGCAGCAACGATGAGAGCGGGACCGGCGGGAAAGGTTCGAAAAGCGGAAAGGTGGGATGCGCCTGAAACGTTGAAGCGTGTCAGCTCTCTCGATTCGTGATCGGGATCAAGTCGAGATACACCTGCCACGTCTGGACCGGTTGCTGGAAACCCTTGACCTCGAGTGGTTCCATCTCCTTGCAGGGGAATTCCTCCTTCACCAACGCCCACGTGGTGTGGCCGAGGAGGATTTGCCCCGGAGCGCATGCGGCCTCCAGACGGGCGGCCAGGTTGGTTTGCATGCCGATGGCCGTGTACTCGCGTCTCCCTGCCGAGCCGAAGCCTCCGACCGTGGCCATCCCCGTGTTGATTCCGCACCGGATCTGGAAGGGATGCTCGATGCCGGATTTGTACCACCGGCGCTGCAGTTCCTCCATGCGCCGCTGCATCTCGACGGCCATCCGCACGGCCCGGAGCGCGTGCTCCCTGTCGTCCGTAAACTCGGGTGCGCCGAAGAAAATGAACAGGCCGTCGCCGGAGATCTGCGCGACGGTCCCGCTGTGTCGGGCGGCGATCCGGACCATCTCGTCGATGTATTCGTTGAGAAGCCGCGCGAGGTCTTCCGGTTCCATCAAATCCGTGGTTGCGGAGAAGTCCCTGATGTCGGAGAAAAACAGGGTGAGCTTGCGGCGGTGGTGGTTCCACACTTCGTTGACGGCGCCCTCCCGGATCTTCTGGGCGAGTTGGGGGGCGACATAGCGTGAAAGAGTCGCCTGCGCATCCTCAAGCTGCTCGTTGGCGGTCTTCAGCGCGGCTTCCGTGAGCTGCATCTGCTGGGAGATGAGGCCGACGAGGACGGCAATGAGATACAGCACGATCGTCGTCGCCGGCATGAACGAGAAGCCGTCCATCTCCACCGCGACGCCTTGGGATTGAGCCAGCAGCAATATCCCGACGTACTCGCACGCGAGCAAGGTCACCACCAGCATCGACCGGGTGAAGTTGAGCAGAATGCCGGTGAACGTTGCGAGGAAGAAAAAGCACGGGATGAGCAACGGAAGGAAGACGCTCATGTAAGCAGGGAAGATCGCCAGGACCATTCCTGTCAGCACAGCTGAGTTACCGATGAGCAGCAGAGTTCCCCAGTTTTGACGGTAGCCTCTTCCACGAAAATACCGCCAGCAACCGATGTTAAAGACAGCGCCAACGAGAGGGACTGCGAGGTATCCCATGTAAAACCCGATGGAGGTGTCCCATGGGTCAAGAATGAAGAAGAAGATGAGTTGCTTGATGGCATTGAAAATCGACGCGATGGTCGCCAGGCCCAGCAACCACTGAAAGAACGAGTCCAATGTGGGTTGGCCGGGCTTCGATTGGAAAAGGTTCGTGGAAGGGCTTAACAGCCACCGGACCCGGCGGCCGATGTGTTGCTGCGAGGATTCCTCTACGGTCGGCATCGGGAGACGATCAGATGGAATGCTGGGAACATATGTTGGAAATTTTTCTCCAATGGCTGAGATGGGCGAACGGAGTCAAACCGGCGTCAAACTAGCCGGCGTTTTCGCCGGATGGAGAAGAGTCGGCGGCGGCAGCCGGAGTTGTCGGTTTTGGAGCGGTCGGTGCGGCGCCGGGAGCGGCTGCCGCAGGCGGAGCCGCCGGTTTGGGCGGCGCGGGCCGTTCCGGTTTGATCCCGCCTTCCCACGAGGGGCCGGAGAACATCTCGGGCGCAAGGCCCTTCGTCTTCCACTTCTCTTCGAAATCCGCCGCCGCCTTGTTGGGCGTTTCTCCGGTTCCGACGACGTCATTCCACGGGTAGGCCTTCGGCCCGATCTGGCAATTCGCACCTCCGCGCTTCAAATACAACGCGATCGGATTGCCGCGATAAGGCCCGAGATAAATATGGATGCTGCCGACGTATTCCAAGAGTTGCGCCATCCCACACCAGCCCACACCAGAGAGCGGCATGATGCCATATCAATGTAGAGCAGGCAAGAGGCCAGAGGCACGAGGCGAGGGAGAAGCCCAACATTGACACCCAGGAGCCAGCCCCGTAGGGTAGCCCGCCAGCATGACTTCCATGACGGGACGGCCTTCATCTTCCTGGCGCGAGGGCGTCACGCCCTACCAATGGCTGGTGTTATTTGTCGCCTGGCTGGGGTGGGTCTTCGATTCGATGGATGCGACGATCTACGCGATCGTCCTGCATCCGGCCCTCGACGAGCTGCTGCGAACATCATCAGGCGGTGCGACGCCTGAAACCATCGGCTGGCATGGCGGGCTGATCTTTTCCATTTTTCTCATCGGCTGGGCGATCGGCGGCGTGCTGTTCGGCATTGTGGCCGACCGATACGGCCGGACCAAAACGCTGATCGCCACCATTCTCATCTATGCCGTCTTCACCGGGCTCGCCGCCTTGTCGCAGACATGGTGGCACCTGGCCGTGTACCGTTTTCTGACCGCGTTGGGGATCGGCGGGGAATGGGCGGCGGGCGCGGCGCTCGTGGCGGAAGTCTGGCCGGAAGATAAACGGGCCAAGGCCGCCGGCCTGCTGCAATCGGCCTGGGCGGCGGGATTCTTTCTGGCCGCGCTGTTCAATCTTTTGCTGCGGGGCTACGGCTGGCGTGCCCTGTTCGTGGTCGGCATCATGCCTGCCGTCGCCGCGCTGCTTGTCCGTCTATGGGTCAAGGAGCCGGAGCGGTGGGTGCAGGCGCATCGACAGGAGTCGGAGGCCGGGACCGGCTCCTTCGCGAAACTAGCGGAATTGTTTCGTGGAGACCTGCTCCGTCCGACGCTCGCCGGCTCGACGCTGGCCTTCGTCGCGGTGTTCGGTCTGTGGGGATCCACCAACTGGACGCCCACTCTGATTACCACGCTGCCGGATCTACAAGGACTCAGCCGGGAAGAATTATCCGCGCGTGTTAGCTACGCCATCATGGCGCTCAACGTCGGAGCCCTGTTCGGCTACCTGAGCTTCGGCCCGCTGGCCGACCGCTTCGGGCGGCGGCCCGTCTTCGCGCTCATGTGTGCCGGCAGCCTGGTGATGCTTCCGATCACGTTTTTAACGCCGCGCGAGTATCTGCACGTGCTGCTGCTGCTGCCGGTGCTGGGGTTCTTCAACAACGGCATCTTCAGTGGATTTCCGATCTACCTGCCTGAATTGTATCCGACGCGCTTGCGTGCGACCGGCGCCGGCTTTTGCTTCAACGCCGGGAGGGTGTTTGCCTCGGTCGGGCCGTTCCTGACCGGTTGGCTGACTGCAACGATGGGCAGCGTCGGCCAAGCCGTGAGTGTCGTCGGGCTGATCTACGTGGTAGGACTGCTCGTGCTGCCGTTTGCGCCGGAGACCAGGGGGAAAACGCTCCCCGATTGATTCGTTAGCAGGGTGTTGATAAACCGTTTCGCACTCGCGGGCGATTGATTTATCAGTGGGTCGCAGATGAAATCAGCATCCCCGCAGGATGGTCAAAAAGTCCGTCCAGCGCGGCCGCAGCGAGCGAGGAGGCGAAGCGTACTCTTTGCCGTACGTTGAGCCTCCGAGCGACGCGAGAACAAAGCTGGCGGACTTTTTCAACATCCTGCTAGTGCGTGTGTCCGGCGGTCGGCAACGGCGAGCCAGCCTGGGACGGCAGCGGCTTGTTGCGGACCATGAACACGCCGATGACCAGGACCATGATCACCGCCACGTTTAAGCCCACGTCCATCATATAGCGTGTGAACAGGTCCGGCGTGATCTCAGGCAGGTGCGACAGTTCGGCGCCGGCGGTCAGGATGCGCCGCGTGCAGGCGATGATGCCGACGGCGAGATAAGGCTCCAAGGCAAGAATGCCGGTCTGCAGGAACCGGATGACGGTCCGGTACAACTCCAGCAGGATGATGACCAGCAGCAAATCGTTGAGCAGCCGCAAACCGGCCGGCAGAAGCCCCCCATGGCTTGCCGCATTGATGAAGGTGTACCAGCTCTGGACGAAGATCAGCATGCCCAGGATGAGCAGGCTCAAGCCCGCCGTGACGTAGCCCCACACGTCGAGCCATTCCATCCATGACACGATCTGGCAGGGCCAGTGCTTCATTTTTTCCATCCGCTCGCTCATGGGTCTCCTTCCACCGCGCTCGGCGGTGCGTGCTTACGCCGTTCCCTGTTGTCCGGTTTCGGCCCCCGACGCATCCGATTCCGGCCCGCGCATCTGCCCGAATTTCAATTCGCGCATCGAGTTCATCTTCAGCGAGTGCCCGCAACAGCGGATCTCCTTGAAGCCCGCTCCGCCGTCGATGATCATCACGCGCAACCCGCAGGAGTCGGGATAGAGTTTCTTTTCGTCGAGAATCACGGAGATGGGCAGGTGTCCTTTTTTCCGTCCCAGCGACGAGCCGACGTTCGATACGACATCGTCCTCCGTCAGCTCGTGATCGCAGCAGAGCACTTTCTCAAAGCCTGCGCCGCCACCCATCACCTTGATGATGAGGCCGCAACTGCCGGGGTGCCGCTTGTGCTCGTCGATCAGGTCGCCTTTCTTAATACCCATAGTAGACGTTCTCAATTAGTCAGAAAGTCTATCAAGTCGAAAAGTCATAAAGTCGATTCTTAGAAAGACTTTCGACGTTACGACTTTCAGACTTTACGACTTTTCGGCCGCCGCTTCCAGGCCCCGCTCTTCGTCCACTCGCTGGAACACCACCAGCCCGATGATGAAGAACAAGGCCATCGAGAGCACCGCCCAGCGCTGGTTGCCGGTCCAGGCCGTCACTTCACCGTAGACCACCGGGCCGATGACGGCGGCGAACTTGCCGGTGACGGTGAAGAAACCGAACAGCTCGCCCTGCTTGCCCGGCGGCACGAAGCGTCCGATCAGCGCCCGGCTGGTCGCCTGGTTGGCGCCGAGCACGGCGCCCGCCACGAGCCCGATCGCATAAAACTGCGCATGGGTCTGCACGGCCGCCGCCGCCGCCACAACGCCGATCCAGATCAGCAGCGTGACGCTGATCGTGCGCGTGGAGCCGATGCGATCGGCCAGCAGGCCGAAGCCCACCGCGCCCAGGCCCGCCGTCACTTGCGTGATGAGGAAATAGATAATCAGATCGCCCGGAGAAAAGTCCAGGACTTTGTTGGCAAATATGGCGGAAGCGACAATGACGGTGTTGATCGCGTCCGTGTAGATCAGATAGGCGATGAGGAATCGAAAAAGATCCCGGTAGCGCGCGATCGCCCTGGCCGTGTCCGCCAGCCGCGCGAAGGTGTCCCTCCATGCCGACGAACCGGTTGCGGACGGCTGGGGGACGGCGCGTTCTCGGAGCCAGAGGAGGGTGGGAAGCGACGCCACCAGGAAAAACACGGCCGTGACGACAAAACTCAGCCGGTAGCTCGATAGATTCTCTTCGCCGAAGCCGCCCGTGATGAATGGATAGGCCAGGGCCAGCGACAGGAGCCCGCCGGCATAACCGAGCCCCCAGCCATAGCCTGAAATTTTTCCCATCGTGGCCGGCGTGGTGATCTCGACCAGAAATGCGCTGCAATACAGAAAGCCCAGCTCGAAGGCGATGTTGGCCAGGCCGAAGAGCACCAAGCCCAGCCAGACGTCGCCGCGCTCGACGAAAAAGAGCAGCGCGGTGCAGACGACGCAGAGCAGCGTGGAACCGGCCAGCAGCGGACGCTTGATGGCCCGCGCGTCGGCCAGCGCGCCCAGCGGGGGCGAGAGCAGCGCGACCAGCAGCATGGAGATCGCATAGCCCCAGAACCAGACCCGTTCCGCGGTCCCGCTGCCGAGATCGCGGGCGACGACCTGGACGAAATAGACGCTGTAGGCGACCGTGATGATGAGGGTGGTAAATGACGAGTTGGCGAAGTCGTACAGGCACCAGGCCCAGAGTTCCTTCCGGCCGGCGGGCGGGAGCGCGTTGTGGTGGTTCGTCACGCTTTCGCGATCCGATCGTGCGTGCGCCGGATCGTGTCCAGCAGCAACTGGTGCGTGCGGCAGCCGACGACCAGTTGCGCGAGGCTCGGGTCGGCCGGCAGATGGGAGTGCAGGAACGTTTGCTTGAGGTGCATGATCCGTCGCACGGAGGCTTCCAGCCTGTCCGGTGGAATCGTCCCGTCCTCGACAGCCTTCCGGACAGCCTCCATCGCGGTGACGGCCCGGTCGCGGTCCTTGCAGATCAGGAGGATATCGGCGCCGGACAGGAAGGCCTGCACCGCGGCGTCCCCGATGCCGTGATGGTCCACGATCGCATGCATTTCCAGATCGTCGGTCACGATCACGCCGTCGAACCCCCATTGTTCCCGGAGCAGGCCGGTGAGAATCGCCGGGGAAAGGGTCGCGGGCCGTTGCGCGTCCAGCGCCGGATACACCACGTGGGCGGTCATGAGCGAGGCGAGGCCGTTGGCGATGGCGTAGTGAAAGGGCGGCAGTTCCCGCTCGAGCAGCATCTCCAGGGAAGCCTTCACGACGGGCAGTTCCTTGTGCGAGTCCGTGCTGGTGTCGCCGTGCCCGGGAAAATGTTTGCCGCAGGCGACGACGCCCTTGCCCTGCAGCCCGCGGATGGCCGCCAGTCCCAACTCGGCCACAATGGCAGGCTCGGTCCCGTAGGCCCGGTCGCCGATGACCGGATTATCCGGATTGCTGTGCACGTCCAGCACCGGCGCCATGTTCATGTTGACGCCGACCGCGCGCAGCTCGGCGGCGGTGATGGACGCCGCGGCATAGGCGAGTTCCTCGGAGCGGCAGGCGCCGATGACACCGCAGGGTGGAAAAATCGTGAACCCCTCCGGCAGGCGCGAGACGCGTCCGCCCTCCTGGTCGATGGCAATGAGCAACGGGAAGTGCGGCGAGCGTGTCTGAAGGCTGTTGGTCAGTTCGATGATCTGCGCGGGCTGTTCGAGGTTCCGTGCGAAGAGAATCATGCCGCCGGGTTTGTACCGGGCCTGCAGGCCGGCCCATTCCGATGAGACGGTCGTCCCGTCGAAGCCCAGCATGAAGAGCTGGCCGATCTGTTCGACGAGGTTCATGCGGGGCGAACGATGAAGTTGGAATGACGAACGATGAACGAACAATCGTGGAGACGCCACGCGGAACGGAGCAGCCCTCTCCGTTCCTTGCCTACTTCGGCATTCATACTTTCTCGTTCATCGTTCAGGAGAGGCTCTGATCAATCAGATATTGAATGAGCAGCCTTGTGCCGATGCCCGTCGGACCCTTGGGGATATAGGCCCGCTCGCGCTCGCTCCAGTCCGTGCTGGCGATGTCGAGGTGCACCCACGGATGATCGCCGACGAACTTACTCAGGAAGAGCGCGGCCGTGATCATGCCGCCGCCGCGTCCGCCGATGTTGCGCATGTCGGCCACGTCGCTCTTGAGCTGTTCGAAGTATTCCTCCCACAGCGGCATTTCCCAGACCCGCTCGCCGGCCTTCATGCCGGAGTCCCGCACCGCGCGCTTCAAATCCTCGTTGTTGCCGAACATGCCGATGGCAAACTGCCCCAGCGCCACCACGCAGGCGCCGGTGAGCGTGGCGATGTCGATGACGGCGGCCGGTTTCAGGCGCGCGGCATAGGCCAGCCCGTCGGCCAGGATCAACCGTCCTTCCGCGTCGGTGTTCTGGACTTCGATCGACTTGCCGGAGAGACTTTTCAAAACATCGCCGGGCTTGATGGCGCGGCCGCCCGGCATGTTTTCCGTGGCGGGCAGGATGCCGATGAGACGGATCGGCAGGCGCAGCCGCGAGGCGGCCCGCACGGTGGCGAGCACTTCGGCGCCGCCGGTCATGTCGGCCTTCATCTGCTCCATGTTTTCGGACGGCTTGAGCGAAATGCCGCCCGTGTCGAACGTGATGGTCTTACCGACGATGACGATCGGTTTCCCGTTCCGGCGCGAACCGTTGTATTCGAGGATAATGAATTTGGGAGGTTCGTGGCTGCCGCGCGCGACGCCAAGGAAGGCCCCCATGCCCAGCCGTTCCACGTGAGCGCGCTCGAGAATCTTCACGCGCACGCTGCGCTCGTGGCCGATCTTCTTCGCTTCTGAGGCGACCCGCGTCGGGGTCATCACGTTTGAGGGATGGTTGCAGAGATCGCGGACGAGCATCGCCGCCTCGGCGGTCGCCGTCCCGCGCCGCGCGCCCTCCTTGAGGTCGGCCAGCTGCCGGGCATCGGTGGCGAGGACGGTGAGGCGCGAGACCTGCTTGTTGTCGGCTTTCTTGTCGCTGAGATATTCGGTGAACTGGTAGGTGCCCAGGATGGCGCCTTCGACGAGGGCCTGGGCCAATTCGACCGCGGAGGTTTTCGACAAATCCTCGCCATGCAGGCAGGTCACGAACGAAGAAGCGCCGGCTTGCCGCACGCGCTTGACGGCGGTGCCCATGGCCTGCCGGATGTAGTCCACCCGCGCGTCTTTCTTTTTCCCCAGCCCGACCAGCAGCACGCGCTTGGCCGGAGTTTTCCCCGGCGCATGCAGGAGCACCGACTGGTTCAGCTTGCCTTCGAACTCGCCGCTCTTGAGTAAACCGCGAAGCGGGCCTCCCAGGATGCGGTCCAGGGCCGCGGCCTGGTCGTTCAGCCGCTCGTCGCCCTCGAAATGGGTCAGGACGAGGACCTCCGCCGGCTCCCGCTCAATCTTTCCTTGCTGCACCGTGACGTTCATTCAGTGTCCTCACAAATTTGTTGGCTGGTTGAGCCCGTTAAGCCTGTTAGGTTCGTTTAGCCCGTTAATCCGGTTTTGCCTGTTTCGCCGGTTCACGACAACAGACTCAACAGGCGAACTGGCTCAACGGGCCAAACGGCTTGTTTCACACGCCTTTCATATGCGGGTCCCAGATGAATTTGTGCAACTGGAGCTGGATACGGACCGGCAGCTTGTCGTCGAGCACCCACTCCGAGAGCTGGCGCGGGTCCAGTTCGCCGAACGAGGGGCTGAAGAGGACCGGACAGCGTTCGGCCAGCCTGTGCCGTGTGATCGTCGTGCGGGCGAACTCGTAATCCGTCCGGTCTTTCAAGACAAACTTGATCTCGTCCTTGCCGGCAAGACGGTCCAGGTTCTTCCAGTCCATGCGGTCCATCATGCCGCTGCCGGGACACTTCACGTCCATTATAATGTGGGCACGAGAGTCCACCGGGGTGATGTCGATGGCGCCGCTGGTCTCGACCAGCACCTCGTAGCCGTCCGCGCAGAGCCGCTCGATCAAGGTGAAGACTTCCGGCTGGTGCAACGGTTCGCCGCCGGTGACTTCCACCAGGTGACAGTCGAAGGATCGGACTTTTGCGAGCACGTCGTCGAGCGTCATCTCCGAGCCGCCGTGGAACGTGTACTCGCTGTCGCACCAGGTGCAGCGAAGCGGACAGCCGGTGAGCCGCACGAAGGTGCAGGGCCGGCCGGCATGGCTCGACTCTCCCTGGATGCTGTGAAAAATTTCAGTTATTCGCATGGCGAATCAGTCATCAAGTCTGAAAGTCATAAAGTCGAAAGTCTTGAGAAAATAGACTTTACGACTCGAAGACATTACGACTTTATGACGGTTAGTTATTCCCATCTCACCACCGGCCAGCGGTATTTTGTGGCCACGCGCTCCATCCCGCGGATCGGGTTGACGACGAGGGGATGCCCGACTGCCAATAAGATTTCCACGTCGCCGGGGCTGTCCCCGTACGCATGGCAGTCTTTGAGGTTCAGTCCGCGTTCGTGCGCGAACTCTTCGATCAGCAGACGCTTGCCTTCGCCGTAGGGGACGGGCAGGACGAGGTGGCCCGTGTAGGCGCCGGCGTCGTCCAGGTCCGGTTTGGCGCAGAAGATCGTCTCCACGCCGAGGAATTTGGCCAGCGGGGCGATGAGAAATTCCGGGCAGCCGGTGATGAACACGACATGATGGCCGCTGCGCTGATGCTCCTCCAGCCTCGCCACTGCGGCGCGGGACACGAGTGGGTGTATGTCGCGTTGAATGAATGCGTCGGCCAGCGGTTCGATCGTCTCCGGCCGCTTCCCTTCCAGGTACAGTTTGCGCTCGCGCAGGGGATGGAGGGAGACCGGGGGCATATGTTGCAGGAGGTACCACAGGCTCCGGGCCGCGTCCGCCAGCCCCACGATACCCAGTTGCCGCAAATGATGGAAGAAGCGGATCTCGATCGCCGTGCCGGGAACGAGCGTGTTGTCGACATCGAAAAATGCGGCGGTATTGGAAGGAACAGGATGCTGCGGCGTATCGGTTTGACTCACAGTCATGCTCGCCTGGGACGTCTGAATAATGATGATAACGACGGATGCGTATTCATAGCGATTCTATCGGAGATATCGCTGAATTGACAAGGAAGAAAGGGGGGGGGAGGACGGGGGCGAGCGTGGCGTGCGTTCTGCTTTCCGTGCTCGCTGAACGCACACGTAGGAAAGGGCTCCCTGGCTGACTCGCTGTGCTCGCGCAACGCGGACGATAAGGACGAGCGTAGCGGGCCAGTCTGCATTCCGTGCTCGCAGAGGGCGCACGATGAGGGAAAGTGAGCGTGGCGGTCGGTCTGCCTTCCGTGCTCGCGCAACGCGCGGCCTTCCCTCGACTCAGCTCGGGACCCTGAGCCTGTCGAAGGGCAGAAGGCCCTCGTTGGACGCGCGCAGTCGAAGGCAGACCGGCCCGCCGCTCGAAAGAGAAAAAGTGTGGGCGGGGACAGACCGCTGATAGGCCTGTCCCCGCTCGGAATGAAGCCGTCCGCTCAGGTGGGCGCAGAGTAAAAACAGAGTCGGATGAGAGGTAGAGATTTGGAGGAGGTCAAGGTATAATCCCGCCCAGTGCCGAAGTGGTGGAATGGCAGACACGCACGTTTGAGGGGCGTGTGGCGAAAGCCGTGCGGGTTCAAGTCCCGCCTTCGGCACCATACAAGCGCGGGGCATCACCCCGTGGCTTGTTCTCCCGCTTGCCCCACGCTTTTGGCGCGACTGAAACAATCAGGCGGCACGCTATCAGGCAGTGCCGCGCCAGAACGTACCAACAGGTCATGGCGTTTGGTCACCGAACAAGGTGTCGCTGCGCGACATCAGGATTACGCCGCCTCCTTTCTTTCTTGACTCCCCCTCCGTTCTCAGGCTTTCATACCCTTCCATGAGGCAGTCACAGTTCATGCAACTCTGCGCCATCTTTATCGCGCTTGTGCTTCTCTCCGCCTGCGGCGTCTCGCGCGATGCGTCGAAGTCGCCCCGGGCCGCCACCGAGCAGTTGCTGCTGGCCCAGGCGGTGGAGCGCAGCTTCGAAGATGTCTCGGTGCCGATACTCAAGGATGTCGCCGTGGTCATGGAGGTGGCCGGCCTGACGCCGGACCAGTACTACGTCCGTGACGCCGTGGCGGGGCATCTGGCCAGGACGCTAGGCACCCGGATCGTGGACCGTCACGATCAGGCGAAGTATGTGGTGCACGTGATGGTCCAGGCGCTGGGCACCGAGTTGGACCAGAGCTTTTTCGGCATGCCCCAGGTGCAGGGCGGACTGATTCCCATCGCCTTGCCGGAACTGCCGCTCTATAAATTCATCCGGGAAGTCGGGTATGTCCGGTACGCGATGAATATCTATGAATCGGCGACCGGCCGGCTGGCCATGACCACGCCCTGGTACACCAAGACGGCCGCGTGGAGACAATATACGATCTTCATCTTCCTGACCTTCCGTACCAGCACGCTGACCGATCCGCCTGAACTCAGCCGCCCTCCGGCTGTTCCGATTCTGACCCCGCCGCCGGCGGAACCGGACGGGCCGAACTGATTGAGTCGGAGTCCATCAGGCGCGTGACGAGAAACTGTTGCGCATACCCACAATGACAGCGTCGCGATCGGTTCTTTTCTGCATGCTGGGCCTGCTGTTGGTGTCGTGTGCGACGCCGCCTCCCAAAGCCGGCGACTACCGCCGCCAGGTCCCGTCGGACTATCTCGGTCTGGTCGTGGACTCCGACCTGCTGAGCACTTCGAGGCTCGATTCGGAAGACAAGGCCGTCGCGCAGGAGCTGTTGAAAACCTACTACAACACCGAGTACAGCCTGCGGGTCTACATCGAGGCGCTGGAGGCCAATCTCGCCGAGAACGAGCGTCTCGGCAATGAATACACGACGGCAGAAGCGATCGTGGGAGGCATTGCCGGCCTGTCGTCCATCGGCGTGATTTACGCGACTGCCGCGATCGCGGTGCCCATCGCGGGCGTTCTGTGGATCGGCGCGTCCCAGTACATTCAACACTACGAGATTGACCCGCAAATCAAGAAGACCGACCGCCAGTTGGTCGAGGCGCAGAGACTGCTCACGTTGTTCCCTGACGTCGAAAAGCTCTTCAACGCCCTGGCTTTTGCGGAGACCTACTCCGAAGTCCACCGGCGCTTTATCAAATGGTCGGCCTATGTGAAGAACCTCGAGGAGCGAACGTCGCGTTTCTTTGCCAAGGCGGGCGGCCAGCCGCCCGCCCCCGAAAGCCACGACCCCGGTACATCTCCGGTTACGCCACCTTCGGAAAGTCCTTCACCGAACTGATGGCGGGGGCTTCCGTGCCCCGTCTCACCCGCCTGCGCAGAACGCCACGGCTGTCAAGCCGTGGGGCTCCGCTCAAGCGGTTTTGAAGCACCGTTTCAGCAGCAGAGGCGAGAGCGCGGTTGTCAGCGCAACGACCAGCAGGATCGCGCCGTATTCGGCTGTGGAGATGACGGCGGAGGCGAGCCCGACGCCGGCAAAGATCAAGCCGACTTCGCCGCGGGGGAGCATGCCGATGCCCACGGCCCAGCGATTGATCTTTCCGCCGGCGCCCAGCCCCGCGGCCAGCTTGCCGAGGACGGCGGCGACCATGAGCCCGCCGGCCATGAACAGGACGGGCCAGTTGTGCGCATTAAACGGATTGAAGTGGCTCAGATCAACGGCCACCCCGATGAGTGCGAAGAAGATCGGCACGAAGATATCGGCGACCGGCTTGATGGTGTCTTCAATGTGGGCCTGGTGCTCTGTTTTCGCAAGGATGAGCCCGGCCGCAAAGGCTCCGATCAATGCGGCGACATGCAGGAGCTCGGCGACATAACCGAACAGCAGGACCGGAACCATCGCTGCCACGATGAGCCGGCCACGACTGCGCATCCGATTCACGACACGGGTGAACCAATGCGCATACCGGATGCCGGCCACGATGGCTACACTAAGAAACAAGAGTGCCAGGGCGGCGGTGCGGATCACGTCGAACCAGGACACGGTGCCGGACTCGGCAAGTCCCATGATCACGGACAGGATGACGAGACCCAAAATGTCATCGAGCACGGCGGCGCCCAGAATAATGTTGCCTTCCGCCGTATTCAGTTTACCCAGGTCATGCAGCACACGGGCCGAGAATCCCACGCTCGTGGCGGTGAGGGTGGCTCCGATAAAGATGGCCTGGAGCTGACTCATGTGCAGAAGAAGCGCGAGACCATAGCCCAGTGCAAAGGGGGTGACGACCCCGATGGTGGCCACCGCGGCCGCCCTCCAGCCTACCGTCAGAAACGATTGGAGGTCCGATTTGAGACCCACCTCAAAGAGCAGCAGCATGACTCCGATTTCGCCCATCAGCTTGAGGGTCTGAGTCGGCTCCACCCAGCCCAGCACGCTGCCGCCGATCAGGACCCCGGCGAACAATTCGCCCAGCACCGCTGACTGTCCGATGCGGACGGCCAGCTCCACCATGACGCGAGTGCAGACGAGAATCGCGATCAGGCTCAGAATGAATTGCTGTAGTTCCATCGTGGCGTCAGGCACAGGATTGTTGTGATGAAGACAGGGGGCACGATACTGCATGGCGCGCGCGAACGCAATCGCAGAACGCAGCGGGTTCCCCGGCGTTCATAAATCCACTATAATGATGCAATGAATTCGCGGACGCCGAGCACCCGGGACAGCCTGCCGGCCCTGAGCATTGCGCTGGGGTTGGCTGTCGGCGTGTTCATCCTGGACGCGATGACGCCCCTCGGGATGGCTCCGCAAATGTTGTACGCCGTCGTGCTCCTGGTTTCCGTCTGGACCTATAACCGGCGAATCGTCAAGCTGCTGGCGTGGCTCTGCACGGCATTGACGGCGGCAGGCTTAATCTTCGCATCGGGGACCCAATACGAAACGGCCATCTTCAACCGGGTGGTCAGCCTCAGTCTCATCTGGTTGACGGCGGTCCTGGCGCTGCTGTACATGCGCTCGGAGGAACGGCTGCGGCAGGTCAATCTGAATCTCGAGCAGCTTGTCTCGGAGCGCACTGCGGCGCTGATCCAGGCCGTCGAACAACGTGAGCGGCTCGGCCGGGATCTCCATGATGATATTTTGCAGTTGCTCTATGCGGCGGGGTTGAACCTGAAGGCGGCGGTCCCGCCGGTGACACGCTGTCCGCCGGATGTGGCCGGCCAGATCCGGCACACGATGGGCGAACTTGAATTGGCCATGCAACGACTCCGTGAGTATATCGCCGGACCTCGGATACCGGCCGGTGGCGAGCCGCCGGTCGGCGTGGCGCTCGCCAACCTGGTCCAGAACATGGCGGTGTCCGATCGCCCCCGGTTCAACCTGAACCTGCAACCAGGGTTGTCGGCGGTGTCTCTGCCGCGCGCGCAGACCGAGCACGTGATGCATATCGTCCGGGAGGCCCTCAGCAACTGTGCGCGGCACTCCCGCGCCACGCAGGGCCTGGTGACCGTGCAGCGCGACAACGGAGTGCTGCAGATCGAGATCAACGACGACGGGATCGGATTCGATCCGGACGATGCCCGGCGCGACGGGCACGGTCTGGCCAACATGTCGGCACGGGTTGAAGAGATGGGCGGAATCCTGAGCATCGCTTCTTCGCCCGGACAAGGAACGCGGATCATGGTCCGGGTGCCCTGTGCGGAGGAGGTTCGTCCATGAGCGCGACGCGTCCCATCCGCATTCTTCTGGTGGACGATCATGAGGTCGTCCGTGTGGGGTTGAAAAAAGTTCTGGAGGCGGATCCGCAGGTGGTCGTGGCGGGAGAGGCGGCGACAGCCGGTGAAGCCGTCACGCGCGCGCAAATCGATCGTCCCGACGTCGTGCTGATGGATATCCGGCTGCCGGATGGAGACGGCATCCAGGCGTGCCGCGACATCCTCGCAACCTGCCCGGACGTCCGCGTGCTTTTCCTGACGTCGTTTGCGGACGACGAGACCATGCTGGCCGCCGTGCTGGCCGGCGCGCACGGGTTCTGCGTGAAGCGGATGGATGTCGAGAGCCTGGTTCAGTCCATCAAACGGGTGGCCGCCGGGGAATCCGTCCTGGATACGGTCGCCACCCAACGCATGCTGGAGTGGGTCAGGGGCAGTGGAGTCTCCCTGGCCGGGCCGCAGTCCCTGTCGCCTCAGGAACAACGCATTATCGCGCTGGTCGCCGAGGGCAAGACCAACAAGGAAATCGCCCAGGAACTGCAATTGAGCCCCAATACGGTCAAAAATTACCTGTCCAACGCCTTCCAGAAGCTTCAAATCACGCGCCGCGCCCAAGCTGTCGCCTTATTTCATAAGCCCCCGCACAGATAGGTTCATCCGGGCCTAGCGAGTAGGCCCATAAAAATCCCCAAAGAAGTCGGATCGGGGCTACTGAAATCTTTCAGCAGGCGATACGCTGGAAGTGGTTCGGTGTTTCTGCTGGGTGAGAAGCACGGAACACAACCGGGTACATCGCATGAAGGACTCAGATCACGATCACGTTCAGAGCCAGCGAAACCCAAAAGGGCCGGGGAAGGCTCGGGGAAATCCTGCGCGCGCGCTTGTTGAAATCGCGGTGTTCAACGTATTGCAGGAACAGGAGCCGATGCTGATCGAGCAACTGGTCCGCATCCTGCCGGACTATACCTGGCAGCAGGTGTTCAACGCGGTGGATGTTCTGAGGAGAGACGCGCTGCTAACGGTGACACAATCGGATCAGTTGAGTTATCGGGTCGGGCTCAATCATGCCGGCCATTGCTAACAGCAGGGAGGGTGGCAATGGAGTGCGAACGATGCCACGCCATGATGCTCGAGGAAGCGTTTGAAGATATCGGGGCCGACAGCTGGAGTATGAAATTCCACGGCTGGCGATGTCCGGTCTGCGGCAACGTCCTTGATCCGGTCATCCTCGAAAATCGCTCGTTATTCTCTCGAGCGATGGGGGCCGGAGCGAGGAGAAGGCATAACGCGCGGGCATTATAAGTCTGAACAAAGGTTATCCATGACCGCCCAGAAATGGCCCCATGCCGATGCGCGGAAATTCCTGCAAGCGGCCACCTTCGCCGGCCTCGTGTTCGGGCTGGATCTCTTGGGCAAGTTCGGCAACGCCGTGGGGGCGCTGTATGTCGCTCCCATTCTCCTGGTGGGACTCGGGGCCGCCAGACAGAAATCACGGATCGTTGCGATCGCGGGCATCGGTTCCGCCTTGACGGTCGCCGGGTTTGCAGTGTCGCCGGAGACGTCCGTCGCCGGCGTGGCGGTTGTCAATCGCGTGCTGGCCCTGCTGGCCATCTGGCTGGCGGCGAGCCTGTGCGTCCTCAGCCTTCGGGTCGAGGACTATCTTGAAGCAGAGAGGGAGTTTCTTCCGATCTGTGCCTCCTGCAAGAAAATCCGTGACGAAGAAGGGCAGTGGAATCATCCGGAGTCGTATTTTTCCGAGCAGTTCGCGGTCACGTTCACGCATGGGATATGTCCCGAGTGCGTACGCAACCTATATCCTGCAGTAGTAAAAAAATATCTCCACTATTCGAAGCCGGCACCCCAGCCGTCCGCTCCGAACCCGGCATCCGGTCCCCTTGCCGGCTGAGGTCACGTGATGGAATTCCCGTACTCCCATGGTTTTTCCGATTTCAGAATGCCGCGGAGCGCACGATAGGCTGCCACACGACACGTCGCTTCACTGATTTCGTGCTCATCGCCACCGCCGCGCTTGCCATGTTCAGCCAGGGTCAGCTCGAGAGGTAAAGACGAGGAAGTTATTATCGGCGAGGAGGATGTCTGTTATCACGCACCAGGAGAGATGGTCATGATGCGAAATACCTTCGTTATGGAGGATTGGCCATGCTCATCATTTTCCTTGCAGGAGCGGGAGGAGGAAAACAGGCGCATGCCGCAACCGATCCGAACCCGGCTTCCGTCTCTCCGCAATTGCTGAAAGGGGAAATCATCATGCTGTCCGAAGAGGTGTGCGTGGTCAAGGATGCAACGGGAAAGACCATGATGTTCAAAATCAACAAGGAAACGAAGATCGGCAAATCGGTGAAGGAGGGGCAAATAGTCGAAGTGTCCGCTTCGGCCGACGGGGTTGCCCTTTCCATTAAGTGATGGATTATCCGCGCTGCCAGGGCTTGATGGTCGGAGAAGTCTTCAACGGAATGAGCGGCGACCCGCGGGTGAGGGGGGCTGCAGGCTGGCGGTGTCTGATCTGTGGCGAGATTGTCGATCCGGTTATTGCGGCGAACCGGTCCGCTCCGAATGTTTCGAACGAATCTGCTGCAAGCTTACGGCATTGGCTCCGGCGCTGGCGTCGCTACTAAGGCGTCACCGCAATGGCACGGGGCGAGACAAAAGGGGATGAGCCATGATTCCAACGCTGTTCGGCAAATGGAAGGTCTGGCACCTGCTCGTAGTGGTAACAGTGTTGGTCGTCACAGCCGTGTCGCTGGCTCTCGCCGGACCGGCGGCCGGCATCGAGTCCGCAGTGAAGTGAGGCGCGAGTGGAACCGCCGAGATTGCTCATTCAGGACATGGGCGTGACGGTCGCCCCCGGTCGGATTGTGCATCATATGGCGCCTTGGTCCTGGGGATGGCTGCTCGTCGTCCTTGCGCTGCTCCTGCTGGGTGCGGGAGAAACAGGCCGATCTCAAGCCGGATCTGCCTCAAGGTCGGAGGCGGCGTCGTTTCTTCTGGTCAAGGGTCAGTTGATGTCGCTGTCGCCGGAGTCCTGTGTCATCAAAGACGCGAAGGGGGAAATCATTGCATTCAAAGTGGATGAGCAAACCAGCATGGTGGATTTTGTGCACGAGGGCGATTTGGTCGAGGTCTATGCCTCACCTGAAGGCCTGGCCCGGTACGTCTTCAAAGCGTTATGACTATCAGGTGCCGGTGAAGACTTTCTCAGAACGGCATATCCGAAAACATACAGGTCCCAGTCCGGTGACCGTCGGCCTTTCACGCCTTGCAGCTCTGCTGGTGCTGGCGGTTGTGCATGGGTGCAGCACCATGCCGGAAACGACGGGCACCGGAACGGTGCTGCACGTTGCGATTCACGATCATGTGTCGCCCGACATGCTCATCGCCCATCTCGGCGACGAGATTCGCTGGCAGAACGTCAGCGAGAAGACAATCCGCATCGGCCTGCTGGGAAGCCGCGCTTATGACCATGTGTCCTGCCAGCACGGATTTTCGTGGCTTGGTCATCTGCGTGATTTCGCCACGATCGATCCGGGCGACTACGTCAGCTTGTGTTTTTCACACACCGGCATCGTTCGGTACAACGTCTGGCTGGATGCCGACGATCTTCGCGGGTCCATGAGTCCGACGGCCTCCATCAAGATTGAGCGGGCGTCCTAGATGCTTGGATTAGGATCCACGAGAGAGGGAATGTCGCATAACTACGGCACGGAGGAATGATTCCATGACATGGCAATTGGAGGCGTATCGAGGCGTGATTGTTGCCACGGCACTGCTGACTCTGGTGGCCGGATGCCAGTGGCTGCCCACTGCCGTTTCTCCTGTCCCGATCCATTATGTGGCGATCGAAGACGGGGTCTCGGACGCAGATCTTCGAGCAAAGGCGGGCGAGGAAGTCCGCTGGGTCAATGTGCGAAAGTCCCCCGTGTCCGTCGTCTTCAACGGGTTGCAGCCCGGCCAGTTGTCGTGCAAACGAGGATTCTCCGCTTCCGCGGATGCGCACCTCACCGCCGTCATGCATCCGGATGACAACGCGAGTCTCTGCTTTTCGGCGGCCGGCCGCCAAACCTACCGCGTCCTTGACGCGCAGCGACCGGGCCTCGAGCTCAACCATGAGGTCACCGTGGAGATCGTGCCGGCGCCGTGAGATGGCAGGAACGAACGATCGAGGTCAGGTCCTTGTGAGAACGGTACCGGCGGTGAATTTCATGGGCATCCCTCCCTGGCACTCATGGTATTCCGTGGGTGTCGACTACTGCAGTGCTTTGAGCAGGGTGGCCGCATGACCATCGGCGGCCATCTGAACGTCAACCTTGTCTCCCGCCTTGATCCGTTTGTCGAGCACGGTATCCTTGTTCACGCGCAGGTGGACTTCTTTTCCGCCGGCATCTTTGACGATATAGAGGTCGCCGTCGATCTTCAGCAATTGACCCTGCAGGATGCCGGTGCCGTTCATCGAGGGGGCCGGCTTGGCCGAGTCGGATTGAGGCGCGGGGTTGGTGGCGGCGGGAAGCTCGATCAGATTGGGAAACACCCAGATGTTGGCGATCACCAGAACGATGGCAGCGATGAAGAGAGTCCAGGCATTCGCATTTCGCATAACGGTGCCCTCCTTCAGACAAAGGGGCGCGGGGTTCGCCCGCGCCCCGTGGCGTCAAGGATTTACTTGCCGCCCTTGTCGTCCTTCTTCTCGTCCTTTGGCTCGTCCGCGAAGACCTTCGGCCCATCGGGCTTTTTGGGCTCATCCGTCGGAGACGGCGTGGTTGGAGAAGGTGGATCACCGGCGAATGTCGCAGCCGTTAGCGGTCCGAAACTGAGCAGCAGGGGAAAAGCCAAGAGTCCTACGAACTTTTTCATGGCACGACTCCTTTTGTTGATGGTGAAGACGGAAACTGCCATGACGATTCACAAGTACCAGGGCAGACCTGCCGGCTACAATGGATAAATTGGGGGGAACCGCGGCAGGAATTGTCCAGACGCTAGGCGCCGGGTCGTTCACCATGAGGGAGTTCCGCTTGTGCGACCGATGGAACGGAAAACGGGCCGACCGTTGAGGGCCGGCCCGCCTCCGTCGGAGAGGAACATGACGGGAAGGTTCGAGTTTACTACTTGGCCTTCTCAATCACCAAACTTCCGTCCTCCTGGACCGTGAGGTTGATCTTGTCCCCGACCTTGATATCCTTGAGCTTCTCCGGCTTTCGGGCGACGAAATCCCGCGGACCCGCTGCCGATTTCAGGGTGACGGTGCCCTTCATGGCGTCCACTTTTTCCACGGTCCCGGAGACGATCTCCCGGGCCGCCTCGCTGCTCAGCGCGAGGCCCATCACGAGCAGGAACATGACGGCTGCCAATCCGATCTTCTTCATCGCATCCTCCCTCTGGTTAGAATATGGGAATAAAATGATCCGCGTGAACAGCGTTCC
>Ga0155970_112_pt4 | contig 34808 bp, 34 predicted proteins | sample RifCSPlowO2_02_FD_107624 | JGI IMG/M metagenome (GOLD analysis project Ga0155970, IMG submission 107624) | Nitrospirae bacterium RIFCSPLOWO2_02_FULL_62_14
CTTCAGCAGAAGATCGCCTACGCGGAAGAGGTCAAGCGCATCACGAACCTCATCCATTCCGCGAAGGATCTGGACCAGATCATCCTCGACCTGCACAAGGACCTGACGAGCCTTTTCGACACCGAGGAAGTCACGATCTACGCGATCGACACCGAGAAAAAGGAGATTTTCTCCAGGGCCGCCCATCTCGACACGATCCAGGAAATCCGCGTTCCGATCAACGAACAAAGCATCGTGGGGTTCACCGCCAAGTACCTTCGCCCGGCCAATATCGCCGACGCCTACAACAAGGCGGAACTGGCCAACATCCACCCGGCGCTCGGGCATGACTCCTCATGGGACAAGAAGAGCGGATTCAAGACCAAACAGGTGCTCAGCTATCCCATCCTGGCGGAAAACAAATACCTCATGGGCGTCATTCAGATCATCAACAAGAAGACCGGCACGCGCTTTACGAAGAAGGACGAGGAAGCCGTTGCAGAACTCAGCAAGGGACTCGGCATTGCTTTTCAAAACCTCCAGAAACTGGCCAAGAAGGCCCCGACAAAATTCGGGGCGCTGGTCGCGGGGAACCGCATCACCCAGGCCGAACTGGACAATGCCATAGCCGAGTCGCGCAAGGGGCCGCAGGATCTCGAGTCCATCCTGCTGGATAAATACAAGATCCCGAAGACCGAACTGGTCAAATCCCTCAGCCAGTTCTACAAGTGCCCCCATGTCGAGTATGACGAGAAGATCATTCCCGACCCGGAGCTGGTCAAGCCGCTGAACGTCGAATTCCTGAAGAAAAACTTCTGGATGCCCCTTCGCCGGGACAAGACCGTCATCGAGGTCCTCATCGACGACCCCAACGACCTGGACAAGATCCAGGACATCAAACGCAGTTTCCCCGGTCAGAGCATCAAATTCTCCGTCTGCCTGCGTCGGGACATTGTTCAGTTCATTAAACGGTCGGGCGGCGCCGCGGCGGCTCCAGCAGTAGCCACCTTTAGCGGAGCGACAGACCCCGGCTCCCTGGATGAACTCCAGGCGATGATGATCGATGAGGCCAGCGAGGAGGCACAGGCCGACGCCTCCGCCGACTCCGGGATGAACGAGAACGACAGCACGGTCGTCAAGCTGGCCAATAAAATCATCATCGACGCATACAAGCTGAACGCGTCCGATATTCACGTCGAGCCCTACGGCGAGAAGAAGGAAACGGTCGTCCGATTCCGCGTGGACGGCACGTGCCAGGAGTACATGAAAATTCCACCGGCGTTCCGGCGCGCGATCGTCTCCCGCTTGAAGATCATGGCCAGCCTGGACATTGCGGAGCGACGGAAGCCGCAGGACGGCAAGATCAAGTTCAAAATGGCCGACAAGGAAATCGAACTGCGCGTCGCCACCATCCCGACCGCCGGCTACAACGAAGACGTCGTCATGCGTATCCTGGCGGCCAGCGAACCGGTGCCGCTGGACAAAATGGGCTTCTCGGAGCGCAACCTGCGGGAGCTCAAGCGGATTTCCGAAGTCCCCTACGGCATCATCCTGTGCGTGGGACCGACCGGATCAGGCAAAACCACCACGCTGCACTCCGTGCTGGGCAACATCAACGAGCCGGAATGGAAGATTTGGACCGCCGAGGACCCGGTCGAAATTACGCAGTACGGCCTGCGCCAGGTGCAGGTCCAGCCGAAAATCGGCTTTACTTTCGCCATGGCCATGCGCGCCTTCCTCCGCGCCGACCCCGACGTCATCATGGTCGGTGAGATGCGCGATAAGGAAACGGCCGAGACGGGCATCGAGGCCTCGTTGACCGGCCACCTGGTGCTCAGCACGCTCCACACCAACAGCGCGGTCGAAACCATCACCCGCTTGCTGGACATGGGATGCGACCCTTTCAGCTTTGCCGACGCGATGCTCGGCGTGCTGGCTCAACGTTTAGCGAAGCGGTTGTGCAAGGAATGCAAGGAGAAGTATCACCCCTCCAAGGAAGAGTACGACGAACTGGTCACTGCTTACAGCAAGGACTGGTGGGAGAAAAACAAGTTGCCCCCTTATGACGACAAGTTCATGCTCCATCGGCCAAAGGGCTGCGACACCTGCAACCGGGGCGGGTTCAAAGGACGGGTCGGCATCCATGAGCTCATGATCGGAACGGACAATCTCAAGAAACTCATTCAGACCAAGGCTAAGACCGAGGAAATGGTCCGCGCCGCCATGGAGGAGGGAATGACCACGCTGGTGCAGGACGGAATCGACAAGACCCTCCAGGGCCTCACGACATTTAAAGAGGTTAAGGCCGTGGCCATGAAGTAGTTCGCGCATCCTGCCTGAACATAGACAAAGGGGGCCGGCTCCACGCAGAGCCGACCCCCTTTGCTTTTCGGATCTGATCCTGTGAGCTACTTCATGGCCCGGACAATATCGCCGACCACGAATCCCGTCCCGGATGTGATCTTGGCCTCGGAAATCCGGTCGTTCTGGTGGCTCAGCAGCGTAATCTCGCCGATCAGCTTTTCCCGCTTGCCCATGGACCGGCCGGTTTCCGGATCGATCAGGTCCTGCCCGGCGCGATAGACGCCCAGCTTCGTCCCCGCCGTCAGCTTGGACTTCTCACCCGCACGAATGATGACCGTCGGCCCCTCGATCAGCATGATTTTGCTCTGGTACGGAAGATTGCTGAGTTTCGTGATCATCTTCTCCAGCACCTTCGAGAAGGCATCGCGCAGGGCACCGTCCCGCAAACCGACATCCGCCGTGGAACGCGATCCAAAACCCAGCAAGCCTCCGGTTTCCTTCTTGTACTCCCCCGCGCCGGATTCCGCCAGGAGGCTCTTGCCGGTCGCAATGTCGATCAGCGAATAGTCAACCGTCACCCGCGCAATTTGTGTCTTCGACTGCGTGATCAGCATATCCTTGCCCTCTTCAGCCTCTGAATAGGCCGTGATGGCTCCCTGCACGCGGTAGTCCACGGACTCGAACCCTTCCGCGGCATCCTTTTTCCCCTTCTTGACCGCGCCCGTCTGCTGATGCTTGATCAACTCCTCCTGTTGCTGCAAGGCATCTTCACTGATGTCGATCGGCTCCAGGCCGGCGGACTTCAACTGCGTCCGAAGGATGTCCGTCGCTGCTTCGCCGATCCCCAGCACTTTCGACGGGGTTTTATTGGCGAACTTAAGAATCGCGATCGTGTACGCCGGGCCGTGGTAATTGGCCCCCGCCGCTTCCAGCTTCTGCGTCTGCCCTGTCACACTGGCATCGTCCTTGACCTGACCTGAAATTGTCGGCGAGCATGCAGCCACCGCCAGCAAGCTCGCGACCATGAACGTGCTCCTCATCCCATGTCGAATCATACATCCCTCCATACCGACCTTCGGTTGATCCGCCATACCAAACTTCGCTTGAGCCGGCGGCTTTTTTACGTTGTATCAAAATTGTCGCCGCCGGAGAACACCCTCATGTGCTTTTTCCCTACTGCCCGGGCCCCGTGGGGAGCATCTTCCCGTAGGTCACAGGCTGACTCAACCCGCCGGCGTGATAGTATCCGTGAAACAGCACGTTTACCGCTGCATCCGTCTCTTCCTTCAGCACTGTCCCCATGGCCTTGCTGATAACCTTGCCTCCGATGCTCTCCGCGGCAGCCATTTCCACACCCGTGGTCCGCTCCGGAAGCTCCAGCCAGGGCGCCTCGATGTCGTCGCCCAGAAATTTTGGCAAGGCCACGTCGCTTTTGTCGGACATCTTCGAGCCAATGGACGATACCGCTCCCGCAAGCCCGATGGCGATGTTCACCCCGGGCACGTTGCTCAAAAAGGACCCGCTGGCCGTCAAGGCCTGCTTGATCCCGATGCCATTCTTCCAGAGCACCTCACCGGTCTTGCAATCGACCAGCTTGGTCCGGATACGCACCCGCTTGACGTTGTAGATGCCCGTGATCTTCTGGCTGAAGTCCTCCAGGGACGCATACATGACGGCATCGACACCGAGCGCCGCGCCTAATTTCTTCGGCGTCGCCATGTCCAGTTGCGAGCCCAACGTCAAACTCATTTGATCCTTCAGTATCTGGTTTGTCTCGGCGTTCGGTTTGACCACGGGAAAATAATAATGGAGTGTCTCCTGATACAGAGCCTCCTGCACCGCGGCAGGACCGTCCACATCGACGCTGTTGTTCACCACCGGGAGGATCGCAAGGCTCTTCACGGGGCTGCCGGGGTTGGGCGTGACCGGAGGGAGGGTGACGCAGGCGGACACCAGCAAACACAGAACAAGCGCGAGAACCGGCAGCACCGATTTCCTGATCATCTGGACAATCCTCCTATCCATAATACGGCCAGTCACTGCGTGATCATGACTTCATCAAACGTGCCGAGACCACCGATGGAAATCCCGACTTTCTTGGCTCCTGGCGGGGCGGGAAACGTGATCTGCACTCGCTTGATATCGCCCGGCCCGACGCTGCAGCAGGTATCACCGTCAACACCCGTACTTTCGTATTTTTTGTTGGTGTTGTAATCCAGCACCGAGCCGCTACTCACGGCGAAGTGGCCGGATTGTTTGGTCCCAGCGGCCGCTTCAACTTTTCCCTGATAAACGCCCGACACCACCACCTGCAGCACGGAGCCTCGAACCTTCACCTCGTTCAGTTGGACGACGACATCCTTGTCTCGTGCGGACCTCATGCTCTTCAGGACACCGTACGTCTTTGCACCACCCATGCCCTCTTCAGGAGATGCCGGCATGGAGGAAGCCGTCGGTGCCGATGCTGCTGCCTCGGCGCACTTGCCGGCCACGCAAAGCTCCAGCGTGTTGCCGGTTGCGGCGATGATGTCCAGGTCGAGGCCCTGGATCGGCTTGGACGCCAGCTCGTCGCCGAGCTGCTGCGCCGAGCTCTTGGCATCCACCTCGAGTACCGCTTCGCCTCGCTCGAAACTGCGCTGGATGACGTTCTGCACCCCCCGGACTTTGCCCTTGAGGAATTCCTTGATCTTGATGAGGTCCTTCATCCCGCTCAGGCCGCGGATCGTCAACTGGATCAGCTGGCCGCCGCTCATCTCCGCAGTCCATTTCGCCGTGATCTGCTCAACCAGTTTGTCGGCCACCTGCCGGGCTGCATTTTCGATGGCCTGATTTCCGCCCACGTGCTGCGCGATGTGCCGCGCCGCCGCATTGCCCCTGACGGATGCCAACACCTGGCCATTGTCCACCCGGACGGCGCTGAGCGTGATGTCCGCGAGATAGGACCCGACAGAACTGCCGGCCGTGCGCGGTCCCTCCTTGGCCAGTGCTTTGCCTTTAATAATGATCTCGGCTCCCATCTTCCGTCCGATATCGCGGGCGCCCGTATCGGTCAAATCCGCGATCCGGTAGGCGTTGGAAATCTCGAACTTGCCGGTCACGGCGGAAATATCAATAACGTTAAAACCCCGGTTCAGAAATTCCTCCTTCAGCACGGTCTCGGACACGGCCATTTCAACCGACTGGCCGGCAAAGGCGGCGCCGCCCTTGCCCCAATAGCCCCACCAATACAGAAGAATCTCCTGCCCGACGTTCTGCTCCGCAATCATGAACAGCGTTCGGGGCTTGCCGACGCGTGCAATCAACAACCCCAGAGCACCGAGATCGTTTTTGAGATTTTCCGTAGATACCGTCGCCGAGATGGTCACCGCGTAGAGATCCTTGCCCGGCGATTCCTTGACGACCTTGTATTCCTTCACATACCCCTGGCTTTTGTTGTAGATGTTGTCGCGGACCACCTGGAAGTTTTCCACCAGCGTCTCGGAGGACACCATCGTGCCGACCGCCTGCTCCACGGCCTTCCGCAACGCATCCTGGATTGCATTGTCCCGGGCAATCGCCGGTTCCCCCTGCACTCCGGCCATTCCCTCAGACACCACTGTCTGGGTCTGTGCCAGGGCCTGGCCCGACCATACCGCGCTGAACAGGCACGCGAAGGCCAAGACCCCTGCGTGGAAGACATGGAAGATTGACTGTCGCGATAAAACCATCAAGTTGTTCATGATTCCCTCCGCAAAACCGCGTCGAACGCGCGATGGTTATGCCATACCCCATACAACCATGCAAGCCCTTTGTCTGACTGGTTACCCGCCCGCCGCCCTCCGGCGAAGCACGCGATAAATCGGAATCGGTTCGCTCTTCCCCTTGACCCGGATCGGCTCCATCGGTTCCACTTCAACAGCGTCCTTAACCTCGTCACAGGTCGCTTGCGTGATGATAATCTCGCCGGCTTTGGCATTCTGTTCGAGACGACAGGCAAGGTTCACGGCGTCACCGATCACGGTGTAATCCAGGAAGTCCTTCGAACCCAGATTGCCGACCGTCACATCGCCGGTATTGATGCCCATCCCGACGCCGATCGTCCTGCGCCCTTCCGCCGTCAGCTTCTGGTTCAACCGCGCAATGGCTTCCTGCATGTCCAGCGCCATCAGCACAGCCCGCTTCGCCTGATCCGGCTGCGGCACGGGATTGCCGAAGAACGCCATGATCGCATCACCCATGAACTTGTCCAGCGTGCCCTCGTACTTGAACAGGATGCCGGTCATCTCGGTAAAATACTCGCTCAGGAGCTGCTGCACCTCCTGCGGCTCCATCTTCTCCGACATGCTGGTGAAGCCGCGCACGTCCGAAAAAAACATCGTCAACCGCTCTTTGCGTCCGCTCGGATTGGCCGCGTCCGGATGCTGGACCAGAAAGTCCCGGACCTGATGCGACACATAGCGGCCGAACATGCCTTCCACCTGGCGGCGCTTCTTGCGCTCGATGAGCCGCTGATACGACACGGCAGCCGTATGCTGCGCCGCCAGCAGGAAATACATGGGCGTGATATCCAGCCAGTAGTCATACCGCCACAGCATGAGCAGGCCCGCTGTACCGATTCCCACGTAAAATGCCCATTTAAACACCGTGGTGACAAACGAGCCCCGCGTCCTGCTGATGAGCAGCCACGTCCCCAGGATGCCTTGGACCACCAGAATGGCCGGCACCACGCCCTTCTGATTCTTGCTGCGCGTCACGAACCGCCGATCCAGGATCGTCTGGATGGCGTTCGCGTGTATTTCAAACCCGTCCATCAATGCGCCGAGCACCTTGACCTCCTGCTCGCTGTCTTCGAGCTTGAGGGTCGTGGCCTCCTTCTGCAGATAGGGCGTGCAGTAAAAATCGTGCAGCGTGGGCGTCGAGGGACCGATCAGGACGATTTTTCCACGGACTTCGCTCGGGTCCAACTCTCCCTTCACCGCCCGCCAGAAAGACATCCTGGGAAACGTCCCCGGAGGGCCATGGAAACGAATCAGCATCCGCCCGTTGGGATAGGGAATCCGGAGCGGCCCCAGCAGGAATTCATCGGCCCGGGACAAGTCCAATTCCTGCTCGCCCTCGAAATTCAAATAGAGACGCGCCAACTCCAGGCTCATCGTCAGCACCGGCGCCGGCTCATCGCCGGAAAAATCCAGTGCCAGCAGCGGCATGTCCCGCAGGCACCGGTCCTTTTGAAGCGCCACGTTGATCATTGCTTCGCTGAGTTCGACATCCCGGAACAGTTGGAGCGGCACCCGGTGCCCCTTCTGGCCGATATAGCGGGCCAGAACCACGTTGCCGGCACGTTTGAGGGCGCCCGCAAACGCCTTGTCCTGCCTGGGGTCCTTCGGCCGCGAGAAAATAATGTCGAACCCGATCAGCGACGCGCCCGCCTCAGACAGATGCGTGACCGCATCCGCGTACATAGCCCGGGTAATGTCGTTCGCCCGGACATTGAGATGGTCCTCTGTTTCTTCGTCGATCCGGAGCAGCAGGACCGGTGTCTGCAGGGGGGGATTCGGAAGACGATTGAACGGGAAATGCGTGAACGCGGTGTGCCGGAGATCGTAGGATCGAAGCTCAAACCATTCGAAGGTGCCGAGAAAGAACAGAAGGATAAAACCCAGCGTGAGTCCGCCGCCCCAGGCGACCCGGAGCACGGTATCCCGCTTCACCCATTCAAGGCTGCGGCTCCACCGTTGCGCGAGGACCTTCGCTTTCATCTCCCCCACTCAGGAACACGCCCCTGCATGGCGCAGCAGGAGAAATGCGGAGGTGAACCGAACTGCATCCGCGCGCCCAGACGAACCGACGGGAATTAGCGCGCGGCGTCTGGAACGACCGCGGCGAGCAGGTGCTCGAATCCCGGGGCCCGTCCCTCCATGCCTCCGATCAAGGGATCCGTCACAATGGTGACGCGGGACCGTTTCAACGCCACGCTCAGGGTTGAGTCGTCCCGGATTTTCTTGGCGTCGTCGCTGCTGATGATGATATTGGCCTTCAGCGCGCCGGCCTTGTCCCCGCCCTTGATCTTCAGCGGCTTGCGTCCCTCCCGTGGAGGAGCCAGGGGCGGTGTTTGGACCGGCCGGACGATGTAGGCACTGTCTCCGAACAGGGACGACAGATCGGCTCCCTTCGGGGCAGACATGTAATGCACCATGCCGTCCTTCTGCGCAGCCGCCCGATCGACCGTCTTGGGCCCGTAAACCACTTCCCCCTTGTCGTCGAGCACGGCAGGGAAGCAGGCAGGTTTGAGGCCGAGCCCGCGCGCATCGATGACCAGACCGGTGTAGCTGTCCTCAGCCGGCTCAGGCGGAAGCTTCTGATCTTGGACGCCCATCTGGTCCAGGAACGGATCGTAGAGCGAATTGACGCCCCACAGCGGCGCCTTGACCAGGACCTCCACGCTTCCGTCCGGGGATTCGTTGGTCTTTTCAATCTGCGCCCCCTTGACGAATCCGCTGACCTGGCTTTTGATGACGTCGTTCTGGATCATGTAATTCTCCACCAGCGTGGCGGCATCGATCCGGACGCCTTTTACCACTTCCAGCAGATTCCTGACCGCGACGGAAAAGGCCGCCCGCTGAGCCATGGCCTTGCCGGCTGGTCCGGCGTTCGACGGCGGCACGCCGATTCCTGTTGCCTTGACCCACCCGGAGGTCCAGTTGACTGATCCGGATGACATCTGTTCGACCAGAGGCGCCGGCTTGGCCGTCTGGGCCAGCGCCATCGGGGCGGCCCCCAACGCGCAGACGCCGATCGCGGCGCCCACCAGCATCCCGTGCCTCCGTGCTGCCCACCATGCCCTTCGGTGTGCCATGTATCTCGCCTCCCTCACAAGTCTCCCCGATTCGGTGTCACTAGATTTTCAACGCTTCCTTGAACATGCGGATGGCCAGCAGCGCATCCGCCCCGGATACCGCCTGCCCGCCGCCAAACTCTCCCGTCACCTTGTCGGCCTCGAGAATCCCCCGGCTGCCGAGCACCATGGCGGCATTGAAATAATACATGTCCGGCCGCACGTCCGGATACGGTGACTTCTGGCCGAAAAACTGCGTCGCCAGCTTGGTGTCGCCAGTGATCCGGATCATGATGTCCTCCAGCATGACGGCGTATTCCGCCTTGAGGAGCGGCTTGCTGGGCTCGAACTTGTGATCCGGCGAGGGCTCCAACCCGCGCACGCCCAATTGGATGACCGTGTCGATATCGGGCTTCAGCGGGTGGGTGGCGATATCGGTCGCCGGCTCCATCGCGACGATTGAATCCGCCTTGAACTCTTCCTTGCCCGGTGATTTGAAGGAGGGGTCAAAGGTCTTCCCCCGCTTTTCGAACAACCGGTCGATGTTCAACTCCTGAATGAACAACGCCGCCACATCGGCCCGGCTGATCTTCTCGATGATCGCGATCTGCTTGCCGATCTTCGTGCCGGGCGCCGCGCGCTGGATCTTCTGCACGACGTGCCACTCTTTGTCGGCCTCGCCGGTGAAATCCCTGTTCAAATCCAGCACGGTCTTGAATTGGTCGGCGGACTTGTCGAACTCGAGACCCATCCGGTAGGCGCGGCCCATGTAGAAATGCAGCTCCGCGTTCTGCGGATCCCGCTTCATGGCCGTTTTGTACGCATCCTCCGCATCCTCGACCCAGTCTTTCCTGCGCTCCATGGATAGCACACGGATCTTCATCACCTCGGCCACGATGACCGGCGATTTCTGGAGATCCTCGGCCTTGTCGATCGCCTTGTAGGCCTCCTTGTACTCGCCCTTGGCCCCGTGCACCAGCCCCATGCCGGCATAGCCCGGCGCGAATTTGGGATCAAGATCGACGGCCCGCTGGAAGGACCGCATGGCCCCGTCCCAATCTTCCTTGTTCGACAACCGGATGCCGGTCAGATAATGGTGCTCCGGCGTATCCAGCGCCGCTTCCGGTTTGGCCGGCCCCTTGCCGCATGCCGTCAGAAGGCTCATTCCGCCGATCAACGCCAGAACCATCACCACGCTTGCCACAGTTCTCAATAGGGTTTTCATCGTCACACTCCTTTCATACCGCCAACAGCAAATAGCCAATAGCGGATAGCCAGAACTTCAGAGTATTCAGCCTCCACTGCCTTGCTTCGCTCCTTGCTACGCGCTACCTGCTATTCGCTTGCCACTAGTCCAAAATCACCATCACGCGGGCCTTCTCCAGGAAGGTGAGATGTTCCTTCATCCCGTGGAGAACCTGCGCATCGCTGTTGCTGATCACTAAATCCGTCTTGTTGGGCCCGTCCGTTTTCAGCGCTTTGACCATCAAGGGACGATCGGTCACCCGCGGATTGCCCTTGGCGGATTCCACGTCCTTGAGATAGCCGACCATGCCCTGCTCGACCGCATACTGCCGGTTGACAAACGCCGACCCGTAGACTTCCCGGCCTTCCTCATTGCGGATCTTGGGCGCAACCGCCGGACGGACACCGATCCCGCGCGCATCCACGATCAAACCGGTGAAGGCTGCCGACGGAGGCGCCTGCCCCTGCGGAATCGGGACCACCTCGACACCCCCGCTGGACTGCGGCAGGAACGTGTTGGAGAAATCACCGGTCAGTTTCATGGCCACCGTGACCATCACAGACCCGTCCGGGCTGACCTGCTTCTTGATAATCTGCGCGCCCTGAACAAACCCGCTCACTTCCGTCTTGATCACATCGCTGCTCACGATCATATTTTCCACCAGCGTGGCGGAATCCACCCGGATGCCCTTCACGGTTTCCAGGAGATTTCTCGTCGCCACCAGAAACGCCGCCCGCTCGGCCATGGCCCGCGCCTGCGCGGCATTCACGGCGTTCGGCGGCGGCGCGCCAAACCCCGTCGCCGTCACCACGCCCTTCGTCCAGTCGATGGCTCCGTCTGCGCCGGCAGGCTCAACCACGCCGCCCAGTTGGGCCCACGTCAGGCCGGCCCCGGCCAACGCCCCGACGGCCACCAGCACCAGCACGCCTCGCAACAGTTGTCGTGTCATTGCCATTCCCCCCTTTTCCCGGATCATCTTTTTATATTCTACTGCGAGATCGCCCCGCCGCTAGGGCCTCACTTCGTACGGCATCGTCGTTTCGTTCCAGTCCTCGTCCTCCAGTTGTGCCAGCCGCTTGATGACGTCCTGGATCATCCCGTTCTCCCCGCCCGTGTATGTTTTGAACACACCGTTTGAGTTGTCGGTGCCGACCAGGCTGACCGGCTTCCGCGTGGCGATCACCTTGATATATTCCCGGGCCTTCTTCGTGCCCTTCGGCAGGCTCACCCGCAACCGCACCCCGAGCGCGCGCAGGGTCTCGCTCGGAAACACGATCTCCTGATCGGGAAGAATCTGGTTCCGCTCCACAAACTTGTTCGGCAACAGCAGCGTCACCCCGCCTTCCTGAGTCACGCTGAAGACGTGCAGGTAGGCCGGCTGGGTCGCATGAATTTTGATGAGCGCTTCCTCCATGTCCTGAAAGACCGTCTTGTTCAGGGAGCCGCGCAACTCGAATCCGGCGCGCCGCTCGACGCGCACGGGCCGGACCTGCGCCTTGACCGTGGTGCGATAGACCGCCATGGCCGGTCCGCTCCGCTTCTTCTCCTCTTTTACTTCCTGAATTTCCTCGGTCGTCCAGTGCTCCTCCTCGATCACGCCCCGGGACACCGACGAAATCAGTTCGTCCGTGATTTGGGAATTATGCAGCACCGATGCGCTTCGCACAAACACCCCCACCGCCTGTTCGATCGCGTTGCGACGCGCCTCGTCGCGAGCCCGCCCTCGTACTTCGTCTAGAGACATGTCCTTCAAAAACGGTGCCATCCCCTCGGCAACGACAGTGACCGGTGCAGATGCCTCTGCAGACGCCGTGTGGTCCCCTGCGCATATTCCAATGATCACGCCAAGCCAGACGGTGACAAAAAATGCGCTGTGGGACAACCACACCAACTGTGTTTTTTTCGCGACCGCCTGATCATGGCCGGTCTGGTTTTTGGAATCTGCACGATGTTGCGATGGCAGCGGTGATAGCAACGAATAGGCGGAAGGTATGATCATAAAATGCTTCGGAAACTCCCGTAAAGATCAGGGGGTGAGGATAGAGTGAACGGAGCGGAATGTCAAACAGAGAGAACTCGCGCAACACATTGAATTATTATGACTATTTTCTCATTTGATCTTGGCGGCTTTCCGGTTTCACCTTATCGGTTGGGCCGGGCGCAGACCAGAGCTTCAACTCGGCCTCGAGTTGAAGGATCACGTCTTTCTGCCCCTGAGCCCGCGCCAACGCCAACGCATGGTTCAGCTCGGGCAAGGCGCGAGGCATATCGCCGAGCGCGCGATAGGTCCAGTAGGAGCGCTGGGCATAGGCCAGCGCGTCGCTCTGTCGGTGCTGCGCTTCCGCGACGCGGGCCAGGCTGCCCAAATCGGCCGCGATGGCAGGCCGATTCTCCATTGTCTTGTCCAGTTCCAGAGCCGTCAGGAATTTCGCTTGCGCATCGTCCAACTTGCCGGCTTCCTCGGCAATCAGCCCGAGGTTCGCCAGGTTGGCCGCCTGCGCCGATCGGTCCTGACGCGCTTCGTTGATCGCCAGCGCCGCGCGAAAGGAAGATTCCGCCTGCTCCTTCCGGCCGGCCCGCTTCTCCAGCAATCCGATGTTGTTGAGCAGCACCGCCTCGCTCTGCTGACCCTGCGTGTCCCGGGCCAGGGCCAGCCCCTTCGCATAGACCGACGCGGCTTGATCGGGCTGCCCGGCCAACTGCAGCGCAGTCCCCAAATGCGTCAGCGTGTCCACCCTCAGGTCCGGCCGATTCAGGGACTCGGCCATGGCCAGCGCCTGCTGATGCAGTTGAATCGCGGCCGCCGGCGCTCCCTCCACGGCGGCCACCGCGCCCAAATCGTTCAGCGCCTGGACCAGTCCCGGCAGGTCGTCGAGACTCTCGGCCAGCTGCCTGGCGCTCTCGAATGAAGTCTTGGCTCTCGCACGATCGCCGCGATCCAGCGCCCGGTGCCCCTGGACGTGCAACGCGCGGACCTTGGCCGCCAGCGTAGCCTCCGGGATCTTCTCCGGCTCCCCGGAACAAGCCGCCAGGAGCATCACCACGCTGACGAGCCCCCTCACTCCGACTCTGAATCGCCGATCATTCACCGGTTGACCTGATCCCCCCGGAGACTTTGCAGACCGCTGCCCGCCTTGGCGGACTCCTTCGGCTCCGCGTTTTTAATCATGGTGCTCACCGGAAACGTTTTCTTGGCGCCGCGCACGATGGTGTTGACGTCGTCCAGCGTCGCGTTGGCCGTGTGGACGAGCGGCGGGAGTTCCTTGGCCAGATTTTTAAAGGACTCGGTCGTCGCGCGGATGTTGTTCACCGCATCCTGGGCGGACTCCGTCACCGCCGGCAGTTTTCCAGTCACCGTCCGCACGTCGCCCGCGATGCGATCGAGCGTCGTCACCGTTCTCTTGACGGAGGCCGTCAAATCCGGCAGCGTCCCCGTCGTCTTCTCCACCGAGGCCGCCGTCCGCTGCACCGAGGCCATCATGACCGGCAGCTCCCGCGTCGCCTTTTCGACGTTCACCAGCACCTGCCCGCCGGTCTGCACGGCCGCGTGCACGTCCTTCGTGATCTCCTCCACGCGGAGCAGCGTCCGCTGCACGGACTCCAGAACCGGCCTCACTTCGTCCATCATCTCCGCCATGTCGCGGGGCTCCACGACCTTGATGGTCGCCCCGTCCTGCAGCATGGGCTGGTCCTTGCTGCCCATCACGATCTGCACCAGCGTCTGCCCCACCAGCAGGGAGCTTTTGCTGACGCTGGCGACGGAGTCGGTGCGGATCTTGTCCTGAAACTGCCCGTAGACCTCCATGGCCATATAAATGGCCCCCTTGTCGTCAAAAGCCACCTCCCGCACCCGCCCAATCCGGATCCCGGCCATCAGCACCGGCATGCCGGGCTCGAGCCCGTACGACTTCGTCAGGCTCGCCGTCAGGGTGTACTTCTCTTCGAACATGTGCTCGGCTTTGGCCATGAAAATACCGACCACGATGAGGCCGGCCATCGGAATCATCACGAAGGCCCCGACGATTCGCGCAATGCCTCCCCACGACATGGAATGGGCATAATGCATCTGCATAAGATCACCTCATGGATACGAGAAAGGTTACGCGACCGACCGGCTTCCCAGATAGGCTTGCAGGGCGATGTCGGGCATCTTGGCCATGTCGGCGTAGGGCCCCACCGCTTCGATGCGCCCCTGACGGACAAACGCGATCCGGTTGGCGCGTTCGAGCAGCACCGACGGGTTGTGCATGCTGGCGAGGATCGTGACGGTGCGGGTACGCCGGTACTCCGCCAGCACCCGATCCACGCGTTGCGCCATTTCCGCGTCCAGCCCCCCCATGGGCTCGTCGAGCAGCAACAGCTCCGGGTTCATCACCAGCGCCCGGGCCAGGGCCGCGCACCGGGCCTCGCCAAGCGTCAGTTGCGACGGGAAAAGTTTCTGCAACGGCGTCAGGCCTAACGCGTCCAGGAGCGGCAGGACTTTCGGCAGCAGCGTCGCTTCGTCCACCCCCTGATGATAGACCATCGGCAGGGTGACGTTGGTATAGAGCGTCATGTTGCTGCGCAGTCCCGGCTGCTGCAAGACCACGCCGATTCGCTGCCGCAATTCCGTCAGCTGCTCGCTGTCCAGCGCTGCGAGATCGTGGTCGAGCACCCGGACGGTCCCCTCTTCCGGCGCCACCAGCCCCGCGCAGAGCTTCAGGAGCAGCCCCTTGCCGGAGCGACCGGGACCGACCAGCGCCACGAATTCACCGGGACTGACGGAGAGCGTGAACTCCGTCTTCCAGTCCTCGCCTGTCATGCCGGCCCGCGCCCGATTCAGCTCAACCGCATATTTCATGCACGCGCACCTTCAACGCCCTTCGCGAACGACCCGCATCGCCGGTCCGTCAAAAATACACCGCCACCGTCACCAGAATATCCACCAGCAAACAGATCGTGATGGAATTAATCATGGCCTTGGTCACCTGCTGCGGCACTTCCGTGTAGGACGATCGCACCGACAAACCGTGGTGGCAGCAGACGACCGCCACCGTGGTCCCGAACAACACCCCCTTGGCGACGGTCCCCAGCACGTCCACCAGCGACAGCGACTGCGCGACCGCGTGGGCAAACGGATAGAAGGGAATCGTCAGCTTGATCCGGGCAATGATGAACCCGCCGAGCACGGCGATCGCGTCAAAATAAAAGATCAGGCAGAGCATCGAGAGCACCACGGCCACGACGCGCGGCATCACGATATACCGGGAGGTCCCGATCCCCATCAACTCGAGCGCGGTGATCTCCTGGGCCACCCGCATATTCCCCAATTCCGTCGTGATGGCGGCGCCGGACCGGCTGATGACCAGGATCGCCGTCGTCAGCGGCCCCAGCTCGCGAATGATGACGACCACGATGATGCTGCCGATCAGCCCTTCGCCGCCCACCTTCGGCAACTGCGTGCCGGCCTGCATGATCACGATCAGCCCCAGCATGAGCGCGACGGCGCTGACCACCGGCAGGGCATCCACGCCGGTGAACAGCATCTGACGGAGCGTCACGCGCAGCGACGCCCAGCGCCCCTGCCGGCCGGGAGAGACCAGTTCGCAGATGGTCAGGTAGACCTGGGCGGAGAGGTCCGTCAGATAGATGTAGCCGTCAATGGTTTTTTGGCCGAGCCACCCGATCACGCTGGATCCTCTGCGCCGGGACGCATGGGGTTGATGTGGGACACGATAGGAGAACGCATTGCGATTCTAGGAGAAACGTCGCATGAATGCAACGCATACCCTCCGCGCAAACCCCGTTTGACAAGCAGCCGGAACGGGCCTAGACTTCGCTCGCGTTCGTGCCCGCGTATCGTGCACCGTTCAGCACGCGCGAACCGGCAGAGGAGAAACAGCATGCGGCCCCTTCGACACACTGTCGCCGTCTTCACCGCCTGGCTCGGCCTCGCCGTCTTTTCGACCGGAGGGCCGGCGGCGGCGGGCGATCCCATGGAGGAGATCAACAAGCGTTTCCAGCAGCACAAGGAAGCCGGCGACACCGCCGTCCTCGACGTCCAGCAGCAATACAGCGCGCAACGCGCCGCCATGGAAATGCAATGGAAGCAGCGGGAGCAGGCCATCGCCGCCCGGTGGCAGCAGATGAAACGTGAGATCGAACAAAAGTGGGACCGGGCCCGCCAGTCGAACGAGAAGGAATGGGTGGACTATTCCCCCGCCTATGAAGCCCGCAGCACCGTGGACTTTGAAAAGGGCGTGATCGAAATTACGGTGCTGGTCCCCATCGGTGAAATCGATTCGTCGCACACGGATGCCGACGCGGTTCTGCTGGCGATGAAGGAGGCGCAAGCCGAAGCCGGCGCCTCCGGCGCGCCCCGATTGGCAACCGCCGCCGCGACGGATCCGGCCAGCGTCATGATCGCGCGCGCCGCCCTGCCGGCTGCGTGGGCGAAAATCGTCCGGCAATTCGAGCAGGTGTTTTCCAAGGAGGCCGCATCCGGCCGGCCCGTGCTGGCCAATCAGGTGGTGGCCAAATCAGGCGCACCCGTCGCGACTCAGGCGGCGAAGTCGTTCGTGGAATCGGAGGTTATTCCGAACGCCGTCGTTGAAGACAAGCCGATGCAGGCGCAGGACGGCGTGACCCGCGCCCAGGTGACGGCGAAGGTGCCCCTGGCATCGGACCACCTCCGGCAGCGCGCCCAACTGTACAAAGACGACGTCGCCGCCCACGCGAAACGGCACGGGCTCGACCCCCGCCTGCTCTTTGCCATCATCCACACGGAATCCTATTTCAATCCGCTCGCGCAAACGCCGGCGCCCTCCTACGGCCTCATGCTGCTGGTCCCCAGAGGACCGGCCCGCGATGCCTACAATTATCTCTACAAAAGCGACATCGTCCTCGACGACAACTACCTTCAGGACCCGGCGCACAACGTCGAACTCGGTGCAGCCTATCTGCATCTCTTGCGGCGGCAGCTGGTCCCCAACATGGAAGAGGGCGACAAGAAGAACTTCCTCGTCGCCTGCGCCTACACCTGGGGCATGGACAGGACCCGCGACCAGATTCTGAAGCAGGCCCGCGTCCAGGATCTGACGTCCACCCAGGTCTTCACCCTCCTGACCCAAAAGACCCCGGAAAACACCCGCGCCTATCTCAACCGGGTCAAGGACCGCATCACGATGTACGACGCGCTGGCGCCGAAATAGCGAACCGCAGCCTGACCAGCCATCATTTCTCCTCGCAGGACTCCGCATGAGGGCCGCAGAAGGCCGGCAAAGGATTGACTTGATAGCGGCTTTTGAATAGGCTGCACCGGCATCTCACCACAGGAGACCTGCAGTGCGCGGACAGACTTCCAAGACACTCTTCTCCGATGCAGCCCTTGGCGGCTTCATCACCCTGCTCTGCCTGATCGCCTACTTCGGGGACTGGCCCCTGTTCCGTTCCATCGAAGCCTGGACGTATGACATCCGGGTCCCGTTGCGCGCCAATCCCAAACCCTCCGACCAGGTCGTCATCGTCGGTGTGGACGAGGAAAGCCTGACCAGGATTGGACGCTGGCCATGGCCCCGATCGGTGATTGGAGAACTGCTCGACATTCTGCGTGAGAGCGGCGCCAAGGTGATCGGCGTCGGTTTCGTGTTCTCCGAGCCGGACTATAATCAAGGATTGCAGGAAGTGCGCGCGATCCGGAGGGAACTGGCGCTCCAGGGCCAGCCTGTCCCGGAACCCAAGCCGGGATCGAAACCGCGCGACGGCGAAGGCCGCTCCCAGGAAATGTTCCGCATGGTGCTCGACCTTCTCGGTGAAGCGGAAGTACGGCTGGATCACGACGCGAAACTGGAAGCTGTCCTGCAGCGCACACCGCAGGTCGTCCTGCCGGTCCTGATGGAACGGGGCAAGCCGGGCGGCGAGGCGGAGGAGCTCCCGAAGCCGGTGCTGGCCAACGCCCTGGCGCCGACGGCGCAACCGCTCCCCACGGACACCCTGCTGCAGATTGAGACACGCAAGCTGGTGCCGCCCCTGCCGGCCTTTCTTCCCGACGGCGTGGCGCTGGGTCACTTTACAATTTCGGCCGATCGCGACGGGCGGGTCCGCCAGGAACAACTGGCCCTGGAATATCGCGGACGTCTCTATCCCTCTTTTGCGTTGCGCATCCTGAGCGCGTACCTCGCCGTGCCGACCGCTCAGATCACGGCCCGGCCCGGAACCGGCATCACCGTCGGCGCGGTTCGTTTCCAGACCGACGACGCCCTGCGCATGCCCATCAGCTTCAACGGTCCTGCCGGCACGTTCAAAGCCGTGCCGGCCCATGCCGTGTTGACGGGGCAAATCCTGCCGGACACGTTCCGCGGCAAACTGGTCCTGCTGGGGCCGGTGGCTCCGGACATCAGCGAACACCTCGCCACGCCGACGTCGCGCGGGATGGCCGGCATGGAAATCGTCGCCACCGTTCTCCAGAACGCCCTGAACAAGAACCTGCTCGTGACGCCGCCCTGGGCCTTCGCCGCAGAACTCGGCATGCTTCTCGGCTTCGGGCTGATCCTGACCCTTGGCCTGCCCCGGCTCGGCACGCTCACGGCCGGCATCATCACGGGCATTCTCCTGGCCGGCTGCCTCACGGGCACCACGCTCGCCTACGCCCACCACGGCTACCTGGTGACCGCGCTCTATCCCAGCCTGCTGTTGCTCGCGGGGTTTGCGGTTCTCGGCATGCGCCGGTTCCTGCTCTCGACCAAACAGCAGGAGATGGTCGTGGCCGACAGCATCGAATCGAATAAAATGCTGGCACTCTCCTTCCAGGGACAGGGCATGCTGGACATGGCGTTCGAGAAATTCAAGAAATGCCCCCTGGACGACTCGGTCATGGACCTGCTCTACAATCTGGCGATGGACTTCGAACGCAAGCGCATGTTCAACAAATCCATCGCCGTCTACGAGCACATCGCGACGCAGAACCCGGCGTTCAAGGACATCAAGGAGCGCACCGCCCGCCTGAAAGACATGGAGATGACGATGACGCTGGGCAGCGGCCGCAAGCGCACCAGCGCCGAGGGCACGGTCATCGTCGCCGGAGGCGCCGCCCGTCCCACGCTGGGACGGTACGAAATCGAGAAGGAACTCGGCCGTGGCGCGATGGGCACGGTGTTCCTCGGCAAGGACCCCAAGATCAACCGGTTCGTCGCCATCAAAACCCTGCGGCTGGATGAAGTGGATGCGGAGATGGTTCCCGAGGTCAAGGAGCGGTTTTTCCGGGAAGCCGAGTCCGCCGGACGCCTGAACCATCCGAACATCGTCACGATCCACGACGCCGGCGAAGAGCAGGAGCTGGGCTATATCGCCATGGAGGTTCTGGACGGCAAGGACCTCAAGGAGTGGTGCCGCAAGGACAATCTTCTGCCTATGAAGCAGGTGCTGGAAGTCGTCGCCGAAGTGGCGGACGCGCTCGATTACGCCCACAGCCAGAACGTCGTGCACCGGGACATCAAGCCCGCCAACATCATGATGCAGAAGGACGGCACCGTGAAGGTCACGGACTTCGGCATCGCCCGGATCACCACCTCGTCAAAAACCCAGACCGGAGTGCTGCTGGGCACGCCCAGCTATATGTCGCCCGAGCAGATCACCAGCACCAAGGTGGACGGCCGCGCCGACATCTTTTCGCTGGGTGTCGTGCTGTTCGAAATGCTTGCAGGAGAAAAACCGTTTCAATCGGACAATCCGGCGACGCTCATGTTTCAAATCGCGAAGGAGCCGCACCCGTCGATCCTCAAGATGCGACCCGATCTGCCGCCGGCATGCGAGGCCGTCATCGACCGGGCTTTGCAGAAGGATGCGGCCCAGCGGTACCAGCGGGCGGCGGAGATGGCCGAGGCATTACGGGCTTGCGCTCAGGGGCTCACCTAAGTACACTAGCCTCCTACGGGGGAAGAGGCGAGATGCCGAAATTAGTGCTCAAATCGCACGGCGCTGTCATCAAAGAAATCCCGCTGGACAAATCACGCCTGACGATCGGCCGCAAACCGGACAATGACATCGTGCTGGACGATCAAGCGGCCTCCGGGCACCATGCCCGCGTCATCCAGATCCAATCGGTGTTTTTTATCGAGGACGCTGGCAGCAGCAACGGCACCTTCGCCAACGGCAAGAGAACGGACCGGAAGCAACTGGTCCACGGCGATCAAATCACCATCGGCCAGCACGCGCTCCTCTATCAGGAGGACAACACCGCGTCCGTCGTGCCCCCTCCAAAACAGTCTTTTGACGCCGACAAAACCGTGGTGATGACCCCGGCACTCCAGCGGGAATTATTGAAAGCTCAGGGCGGCAAGGCGGCCGGAGCCGCGCAAGCCAAGAAGGTGGTTGTTATCCTCCAGACGGTCTCCGGATCGACGGACCAGAAGGAATACAAGTTGAGCGGGCCGGTGGCCATCATCGGCTCGCAGGATTCGGCCGCGATCAAGCTCACCGGATGGTTCGCTCCGAAACGCGCGGCGCTCCTGAACCGCCAGGGCGGGGGATATGCCGTCGCCCCGTCGGAGGAAGGCAAGAAAATCCTCGTCAACGGCACTACTATCCAGGGCTCCATGGCGCTCAAAGAAGGCGACCTGATCGAGGTCGCCGGCGTGACGCTGCAATATTCGACGAAGGAAGAATAGCGCCGCTTGTTTTTCGCTCCCCGTTCAGCACCCTCGCGTTCCCGCTCATCTGATACACTGTGAGCATGCACCGGACACGCATCCTCTCAACCCTCGCACTGGTATTCCTGTCCTTCTCTTCCGGCTGCCAGACGACCGACCGCGCGCTCAGCACGGCGGAGAAAACCGTGGCCAGTCCGACGGTCAGGACCGTCATCGGAATTGCCGGAAGCAAATCCCCGGAAGCCGTGATCCGGAAACGCCTGGAAAGCTATGCACGGAATCCCGTTCGGCTGATCCAGGACCTGCGCCAGGCGAAACGGGACTATGACGCCCTGAAAGCGGCGCTCACCGGCAAGGTCAGCAAAACCTGGGGCAAGAAGGAAGTCCAGCTCCCCGACCGCACCCACTACGTGAAATACACCCAGAATTACAAAAGCCGCGCGATTGTGGATTTCGACAAAGGCGAGATTCTTGTCGAAACGCTGGACGCCACGCGTCCGCAAGAAAGCCTGAGAAGCGCGATCGTGACCACGCTCCTCACACCGGACGATCCACGCGCGGTGGATCTATTTTCCGATAAAGCCGTGACCCTGACGAGCGAGAAAGACCCCTACCTCCTGGGTCTGGTCCAGAACCAGGAGGGCCAGTCCATCCGCACGCCCGCCGAGGCGGAACAATTCGCGGATTATCTGATCAAGAACAAATCGAACACGCGCGCGATCAAGCAGGACGGCGGATCCAAAACCGCGCACGTCGTCACGATGGGCATGGTTCCAAACTTTGCCAACAAGCAGGCGGAAAAATACCGCCCCCAGGTAAGCCGGTTTGCCGAGGAGTACAAGGTCAGCCCCAATCTGGTGTTTGCGATCATCCGGACGGAAAGCAACTTCAACCCTTTTGCCGTCAGCGGCGCGCCGGCCTACGGCCTGATGCAGCTGGTCCCCACCAGCGGCGGACGGGAAGCCTACCGGCGGGCCAAGGGATCCGACACCACGCCGTCGCGGGAATATCTGTTCAATGCCGACAACAATATCGAGCTGGGGACCGCCCTCCTGAATGTCCTGCACTACAAGCAATTTGAAGACGTGGACAACACGGTGTCCCGCGAATACTGCGTCATCTCCGCCTACAACACCGGCCTGCGCAACGTGCTGCGGACGTTTTCGAAGGACATGGTCGCCGCCATCAACCAGATCAACAGCCTCGAGCCGCCGGCCGTCTACGAAAAGTTGCGCCAGAGCCTGCCCTATGAAGAAACGCGCTCCTATCTGGTCAAAGTCACCTCGTTCCGCAAGCAGTTCGTCAGCGCACAATAAAAAACGCCTGCCGGCTGTCTGCCGGCAGGCGTTCATCTCACAATCCTCTTTCAGGCCCCCTTCAGGGACGCAACGGCTGTCTACCGCGGCGAGGCTCCCCGCCAGGATCCCCGTTCGGCTTGCGGCCGGCCACCCGTCCGTCCATGAGCCGAACGATGGTGCACCGGCTGGTGCGACCGATGCGACGCCGCAGGAACCGGGCTGCCTTCTGCAAGCGGCACGGACTTCCCCAGGAGCTTTTCGATGGCACGCAGCTGATCGTGATCCTCGGAGGTGACGAAGCTGGTCGCCTTCCCCGTGGCATGCATGCGCGCCGTACGACCGATCCGGTGAACATAGTCCTCCGGGCAGTTCGGCAGGTCGAAGTTGACCACGTGGCCGATATTCGCAACGTCGATGCCACGGGCCGCGATATCGGTCGCCACCAGGACTCGGAATGTCCCGCGCTTGAAGCCTTCCAGCGCCGCGCGGCGCTGCGAAAGGCTCCGGTTGCCATGGATCACAGCCACCTTGTGCCCGGCGCTCCCCAGGACACGACCGAGCTTGTCGGCCCGATGCTTCGTCCTGGTAAAGACCAGCACGGAGTCCTTGTCCGCCCCCAACAGCGATACCAGGAGATTGGCTTTGCTGTCGTGGGTGGTGTGGTGCACGGCCTGGGTCACCCCGGCTACCGTGGTAGCCGGTTTGGCCACCATCACGGAAATAGGATTCTTCACGCTTGCACGGGCCAGCTGATTCAAATCGGCCGGCATCGTGGCCGAGAACAGCAGTGTCTGCCGCTCCTCGGGCATGGCTTCCAGAATTTGATTGATCTGTGGCGCGAACCCCATGTCGAGCATGCGGTCGGCCTCATCCAGCACCAGAATCTTCATTGACGCCAGATTGACCGTGCCGTTCCACATGTGGTCCAGCAACCGTCCCGGCGTGGCAACGAGAATATCCGGGCGCTGCCGCAGCCCCCGCACCTGCGCCTGCATATCGGCGCCGCCGACAATCGTCGTGGCGAAGATCCGCATGCTGCGGCCGAGCTGATCGATGACACCCTGGACCTGAATCGCGAGTTCGCGGGTCGGCACCAGAATGAGCGCGTGCGGCTGGCCTTTCGGCATGGTCGCCAGACGCTCGATGAGGGGGATGACAAACGCGCCGGTCTTGCCGGTTCCGGTTTGCGCGCATCCCAGCACATCACGCCCCTGCAGCGCATAGGGAATGGCCTGCTGCTGGATGGCCGTGGGATTGATGAAACCTGCCTTGGTCAGGTCCCGCAAGAGGGATTCGGACACACCAAGGGTGTTGAAGGTGGACGTAGCAGTCTGCACAAACTATCCTTTCAGTTTGATCGCATTATACGGGATCAGAGAACCGAGGGGAGACAGGATCAGGAAGGAATCCGCTCTAGCCTGGACCTAATCGCGATGCGATCGCGAAGTCCGTTATGGTTGAGCATCATCACCGCCGGACCAAATACGCTGATGACGTGAATGCACTGTACAGCATGAACCCCCCGGCGTCAAGCTTTCATTTCAGCCTGAGGGATGCCGCGTGAGCGTGAGGGCCTGCGCGACCACGCAAACGAGTCAGGCGCGCGGCTTTGGATCTTCATACCCCTGATACCAGCCGGTCCAATGGGCATAGCGCCGGTTCGCCCATGTGCGGACCTCGTCCTTCCGTTCACCGTAACGTGTTTCAATTGTGCGGTTGAACGTGTCCAGGTTGCCCTCGATCTGCCGGAGATCAGCATCGGTAAATTTTCCCCACTGATTCTTCAGAGGTACTTCCAGTTGCCTCCAAAACTGTCCGAATTGTTCCTGGTTCATCGCGCCCTCCCTTGTGTTTTCCGGCCCAAGCGGATCGCGTCAGCGTCCTGCCTGACGCTCCAACGCGCGGTAGTCGTAGACGTAGGTATACAGCGTCACCGCCACAACGGCCCCGCCAAAGAACACGGCAGTGGCCGATAGCGGATTGTGCGTGAACCAGTAGATCATGGTCTGCATGTAGCTCATGTCTATCCTCTCGATCGAAACGGCTCAGTGGAGGGCTGGTTCGTCGGTTGCCCTATCTGCTCATTCACGGAAGCTCAGACCGCTCGCCCCTCTTCCATACTCGCACACCGAGAAAGGCCTTCTGCCTGAGTCCGATCAGCGGACAATCGCGGCCCGCGAACGAGGAAGCGACTTCGGCGTAGAAGCGACGGAGACCGGGAAATCAGACGCGCAGGGAGGAGCCGGGACGCGCGAGAGATGGGATAGTCGGCGTGGCACAATACGTCATGCGCTCACCCTACAGGCAGGACAATGTCGTGTCAACGCATGGGACCGCGGGCTTCGCGCAAAGGCATGATTCTATACGGATTTATATTTTCCTGTCCTGCAAACAGGCATGCGTGGCCGGCTGGAACAGTGTCCGTCATTTTTTTCTTCAACGGAGGCCCCGTTTTTAGGTATATTATAAACAATTATACGAAAGGGGGACGCCATCGGAAGGCCAGCTAAAACGACGCTCGCTAAACGCGACCGTGAAAAATCGAAGCAGATGAAGCAGCGCGAGAAAGAAGCGCGCCGCGAACAGCGCAAGACGGAGAAAGCCGAGCGGCCTCAGCGGCCCGAAGGCGAAGACCCGGATCTCGCAGGGCTGCACTGGGGCCCCCAGGAGCCGCTCTATTAGCTAGTGCGGGAACCATACGGCCGCCGTCTTCCCTATCCCTTGTCTGCCGTTTGCCAGAAAGCGTACCACTTTCGATTGATGCCGCTCTGGCTTCTAAGCGCAACCCTCGTTCTTGTCGCAACCTCATGCATTCCGACCGCGCATAGTCTCGAGACAACGGATCGTAAGGCCCTAGACGGCACGTCATCCGCAGGACCTACGGAAGCCGGTCTGGAGGCTGAATTCAGCAGGAAACGCGATGCGCTCCGGAAGTCACCCTCATTCCAATCATCCGATGCCGACTCGCACTTCAGACTCGCCGACACGCTCCATCACCGGGGCGACCTGACGGGGGCGACTGAGGAGTATCGAACCGCGATCAAGTTGAAGCCCGACTACGTGGAAGCCTATCGCGGACTTGGAGCGCTCCTGTTAGATAGGCATGATTATGCCGGCGCATCGGACGTGCTGCGGACCGCCACCCGGCTTCGCGACAACGACGCCGACGCTTTCTACTGGCTGGGACGTTCCTTGATGGCACAACGGAACTGGGCTGGCGCCACCGACGCGTTGCGGGCAGTGACGCGGATCAGGCCCGATGATGCCGAAGCCTATGCCGATCTCGGCTTGATCCACATGGCGCAGGGGGATCCGGCTGGAGCGGCTGAGGCACTCCGGCATGCGATCGAGCTCAAGCCTGATCATGCGGATGTCCATAATCGGCTTGAAACGGTTCTGGCGCACCTCCATGACCCGGAGCACGTCGCTCGTTCCGCCCGCAAGATTTTGGACGCCTTGTTTGCTCGGGAATGAGAATTGTTCAGGGCGTCCAGTCAGGTCGAGCGTTCGTGATGGATAACACGACGGCCTGAACATGCAGCGTGTGGCCATCATTCTGCTTCCACGAGCGAAGATAGATCGTTTGATTCTCACGGAGCTCAAGCCGATCCAGCGGCACCCATTCTGGCGTCGTCGATAACTCGCCGATGATGCACCCCTTCGCACAGAGCCGAATCTGAGAGTTTCCTGGATCGCCGGCGCCATACACCCACACGGCGTAGCGGCCTGCAGGCAGTTGCGTGGCAGCTCTGAGGGGGCCGACGCCCGGCAGGGGCTGACGGATGATGACCACCCGGTCCGCCTGCTCGCGCGACACACCGCACCGGCTTCCACGAGCGTAGACCCACAGTGTGTATTCTCCCATGGAGGCGTTGCATCCGCCGTCCGTGACATTGACCGCCCCAGTCCAATCGGGAGCCCGAAAGACCTGTTCCACGACAGGCTCCCGCGCCTGGACGGGCAGAGTCTGTTCGGGAGCAGAAAGGGTCGGCGCCACGGCGCTGCCCGATGAGCAGGCTGTCAGCAACGCGACAAGACTCGCAAACAGACAGGGCATCGTGATGCACCATTGTTTCACCTGAGCGGGCCTCGCTTTCGATGGATGATTGCAGAATATGACCCTACCATCCTCTCTTTGTGTTTACAATGTTTCGAAAGGCCCTGTAGACTTGCACCGTAACCATGGATCCCCGCACGCCCTCATCCACTGAAACATCCACCAACGCATCACCCGCCGACCCTGTCGACCGGGTGATCCGTTACCACGACCAGACCAAGCATCATTTCTTCCGGTATGCCCGGTCGCTGGGGCACCTGGATTGGGCCAACCAGCCACATCCCTTTCGGCGTTTTGCCGACGCTCCCTTCTATCCCCTTCCGTTGTTGAAACCGGGCGAGGAACCTGTGTCTCCGGCGTATGAGGCAATGTATCGGCATGGACTGATCCCGCCTCAGCCTGTGACGATCAGGACGCTCTCGCGATTCCTCGAGCTCGCGCTGTCGATCACCGCCTGGAAACGGGCAGGACAAACCCAATGGGCGCTGCGTAGCAATCCGTCGTCGGGCAACCTGCATCCCACGGAAGGCTATCTGGTGCTGCCGCCGATGAGCGGACTCTCGTCTCATCACGGCCTCTACCACTATGCGCCCCACGATCATGGGCTGGAGTTGCGGGCTGCGTTTCCCGCAGAGGACGCGACTCGCCTCCTCGGAGCTCTCCCCCCCAACGCATGTTTACTGGCTTTGACCTCCGTCATCTGGCGGGAGGCCTGGAAATACGGTGAACGGGCGTTTCGCTATTGCCAGCATGACGTCGGCCACGCCATCGGTGCGGCGCGCATCGCGGCCGCCACGCTGGGATGGAACCTGACGCTGCTCGATGGAACGGATCAGGCAACGCTGGCTTCCCTGCTCGGCGTGAACCGCGATGAGGATTTTACGGGAGCCGAGCGCGAGCACCCGGATTGCGGGGCGGTCCTCTGGCCTGCGGGCGATGTTGCTACAATTCCCCTCTGGCTCGACCCAGCCTCGGTCCAAGCCCTGTCAGGTGGACGCTGGCATGGGCAAGCCAATCGGCTGAGCCCTGAGGCGCCGGTGTCATGGGAGATCATTGACGATGTGGCCGAAGCCACAACGAAAACCAGCCTGGAGCGCGGGTCCGCGATGTTTTCCGGCCACGAGCCTTCCCACACTCCGTCCGGAACGCTCCCCGCGGGCCCGGAGGCAGGGACGATCATCCGGCAACGGCGGAGCGCTGTGGCATTGGATGGCAAGACCTCGATGACGGCTGCGACGTTCTATCGCATGCTGGCCCGCGTGATGCCCCGTGTGGAGCGCCAGCAGTCAGATCGTCCCATGCCGTGGGATACGCTGCCGTGGGATCCGGCCATCCACCTGCTGCTCTTTGTCCATCGCGTCGAGGGGCTGACGCCGGGTGTCTACGTCCTGTGTCGCGATCCTGCCAAGTTGCCGTTTCTCAAACAGGCCATGAACCCCCATCTCGAATGGGTCCTCGCGCCCGGCTGCCCGGAGGATCTGCCCTTGTATTGGATTATGGAAGGAGATGCCCAACGGATCGCCGCGCAAGTCAGTTGCCATCAGGACATCGCCGGCGACGGCGCCTTTTCGCTGGGCATGCTGGCCGAATTCGAGGCGCGTGTGCAGTCAGGCGCCTGGTGGTATCCACGCCTGTTCTGGGAATCGGGCCTCGTCGGGCAGGTGCTCTACCTGGAAGCGGAAGCAGCGGGAGTGAGAGGGACCGGTATCGGGTGTTTCTTCGACGACCCGGTGCATGAGATCGTCGCGCTCAAGGACCACAGGTTGCAATCACTCTATCATTTCACCATCGGCGGTCCGGTTGAGGACCAGCGCCTGACTACTCTACCGCCCTACACCCACCTGCAGCACAGCGCGTAAAGGCTCAAAGCCTGCCTTTTTCCGCTCCATAATAATGAATGGCGGAGAGGAAACAAGCCAAGTATCAGTACCGGTAGGTGAGCTCAATCATGTGAAAATCCGCCCCCCTGCTGTCAGACCCGTAGAGGCCTGCATCGGAATAGTGCTGAAACCGGTAGCCTGCCCCAAGTCGTTGGTAGAGCGGGACACTGACGCCCATGGTTGCAACAACCTGGAAAGGTCCGCCGAAGTTTTGCTTTCCGAAGTGATGCGTGCTGAGCAGGGCTCCTCCGCCCCCTATATCGATCGCAAACCGTCCATCTTGACTGCCAAAGGCAAAAACGGGGACGAGAGAACCAATGAGTCCGCTTGACCCTGTTTCCTGAATCACCCCGGCGCTGGCTAGCAGCCTCGTGCCCACTCCCCAACCTGACCGGGAGTACCACCCCAAGGGCAGCCCGATGGTCGCCACCGCGTCGTACTCACGAAACGTTTCCTGTTGTTCCTCTCCAAGCACGGAAGCCCCAGTCACCCCTCCCCGTATCCCTACACTCATCAAGCGCAAGTCTTCAGCGCGGCTCGGCCAAGGGGCAAGAAGACATACGGTAAGGCTCGTAATTGCCAGCCACACAACTGTTCTTGCCTGCAAATCTTCACCTGAACCGCCCTCCCAAGCTTGTTTGGTAGGGGCCTTTTTATTAATGGATCTGCGTGATGCCTCAATTTGGTTGATTTAACCATAGCACAATCTCCAGGATTTGCCGTCTCATAGACATATTTCCTTGTTGTCATTGCCACCGGCCCGTACCAGCTCAGGCCTGACACCTCTGCCACTCTTCATCCTCCCAACTTCGACAGGCGGGTCGTGATGCGCTGTTTCCAACGAACGTCCCGAACCTTTTCCAGCAACACCTTCAACACCGCCGCCTCGTCCGGGCTCTTCACGGCTCCCAGCCCGTATTTCTCCGGCGTGAGTCGCATGATCTCGCCAAGGTCACGGTACAGCACCTTATACTTGAACGAACCCAGGAAGTAGAGTGAGCCGGCCGGCACGTCGATGAGGTCCTTCCGGTCCGATGAGATCATGTGAAGCCGCCCGCCCGCATAGAAGAAAGGAATGTAGTACTTCATGGGCGGGGCGTTTTCGAGAAAGAAGAGGCCGCTTGCGAATGTCGTCATGCAGGATTGCCGGTACGCGATCCCCGCCCGCTCGTCCTGCGTGATGCGCACGCAGGTCAGCTCGTACGGGGCCTCCGACATGTCGTAATAGCCGAAGATCAGCGCGGAATTATCGTCGGCCGTCGTCCGCACCTCCGGATTGAGCGCACATCCGCACAACACCAGATTGCACAGCAGCACTGCCAACATGGCTTTCTGTCTCATCGTGCACCTCATCTGACATGCTCAGGGCGAACCCCCATTCCAATGAGACGGGCGGGAATCCGGCGCAGGAACGGAAACCGGGCCAGGAGCTTGACCGCAAGCGGAGGCGTGAGCGTATCCGTGCTGCTGAGCACGCGACGGATGACGCGATTCTGGATGAACAGCTGCATCCGCTGGGTCAAGCGGGTCGGCCACATCCGCCGATGCTGCACCCGATGCAGGTCCTCGGTCGTCACCTGCCCGATGCGCAGCGGCGCAGCCAGCAAATTGGCGGCAGCCACCGCATCCTGGATGGCCAGGTTGATGCCCACGCCGCCGACCGGCGACATCGCATGCGCCGCATCGCCGATGCACAGAAGACCCGGTCGATGCCACTGCAAGAGCCGATCCACTTGAACCGTGAGCAACTTGATCGATTCCCAGCTGTGCAGCTCGCCGACGCGATTGGCGGCAAATGGCGCAAGGCGGGCGACACTCTCACGGAACGCCGGCAGCCCTTTGCCGCGAAGCTGATCGAGAGTCCCTTTGGGAATCACGAAGCCGCACTGCCAATAGTCGCCCCGATTCAGCATGATGAAGATACGTCCGGCGTCGAAGCGGCCCTGGGATCGCCGGGATCGCCCGTCTGCCCGGACAGGCGGAACCAGAGCACGTCCATTGGCGCGCCAAGCTCCTCCACCGGCAAGCCGGCCTTGGCCCGGACGACCGAGTGCCGCCCGTCTGCGCCAACGACGAGGCTGGCGCGCACTTCCAACGGGCCATCTGGCGTGGTTGCGCGGAGCCCAACCATGTGCCAGTTCTCCTCAATCAATCCAATTACTTCGGCCTCCATCTTCAACTTAAACATGGGGTAGCGGGATGCGTGTCTGGTAAGGAAATTCAGGAAGTCCCACTGCGGCATGAAGGCAATGTAGGGACACTGCACCGGCAGGCTCGAAAAGTCCGCGACCGTCAGCGCCAGATCACCGAACTGCGCCCGCATTCGTGGCGCTTTGTGATGGGGAAGCTTGAGCAGATCGTCCAGTATCCCGATCTCATGCATCACCTCGAGGGTGGACGGATGGATCGTGTCACCCCGGAAGTCCCGCAGGAAGTCGGCGTGCTTCTCCAGCACCAACACATCCACGCCCGCGCGGGCCAACAGCAGGCCCAGCATCATCCCCGCCGGCCCACCTCCTGCAATACAGCAGCGAACCGAGACCTTGCTTTCAGCCATGCCTCAACAAGACTCCCCTCCTGTACCGACTTCGGGCTATTTCTTTGGCTTCTTCTGAGCCAGATTCCAGAAGCCGCGAGGGTCTGTAATCACCAGACCCTGGACTTGCTCCTTGATATCCAGAAGATCTTTGTCTCCCGTGATCAACACATCGGCCTTGGCGGCCAAGGCCGATGCAAGAACCAGGAGATCGTCCTCGTCACGAATGCGAATCGAGAGGATCGTCTTCGGTTTCGCCTGAATGGTCTGGTTTTCGAGGAAGGCGAGAATGTCAGTGGCGTGCGTTTCAGGGAGATGGAGTTTCTGCTGGAGGACCCGACGGGCTTCCTCCAGGACCACTTCCCCTATGATCAGTTCATGCTCGGCCAACACCAGCCGGATGATATCGGCACACAGTCCCCGCGTCGCAAACCCGCTGACCAGGACGTTGGTGTCGAGAAAGACCCTCACGACACCGCTTTGAAAATATCTTCATCCGTCAGGTAGCCGCGCGCCTCGGCGAAGGGCATCGCCTTGTGCCGAAGCTGCTCAAACATGAACAACGCAAGCTGGCGCCGCAAGGCATCCCGCACGACCTCGCTGCGTTTGCGCTTGGTCCGGCGGCAGAACGTGTCGAGCATCCGCTCCAGTTCGCCATCCAGCCGTATGGTCACCATCCCCTTCATGTCAGACAATGTAATACAAATCGACAGGAAGCGCAAGGGCGGCCATTCAGCCGGCGCGGGCCAGCAGCAGGCCCAGCATCATCCCCGCCGGTCCACCCCCCGCAATGCAACACTGGACCCTTTCTGGTTCTCCGGCCATATGTTCTACTGCGTCGATTTCTTGATCTCAGCGGCTGTCTGCTCGGCCGACTTTTCCAGTTTCCCTTCCGCCTGACGAGCCTTATCCATCGGAGTCTTTATCGCATCGACGGCCGCCTGCCCCGCCGCCTCCGAGACGGCATTGCCCGAAGCGGCGGCTGCCTTCGCCTTCTCCGCCGGCGTCTCCTGCTTACAGCCGACAAGCACTACCAGCACCAGCGCACTCAAAATGAGCGAAAGATCGTATCCGAGTTTCTTCATCGTGATCTCCTCAGTAACAATGGCCTGTTCCCTTTATTCTGTCTCTTTTGCATCCGCGCCCTGTTTCACCCGAAGAAGCATGCGAGTGGATCGGAGTCAATCTCTTGCACCAACTCTCCAAGGTCCTCGCTTGTGTACGGGCCAGGGTACTCGTGCCACTTGAGATCAGCCCTCTGCCAATACAGCCGCCACTTGTTGGCCGACCGGATGAACTTGAGTTTCGCCACGGGGGATTCCATCCATTCCTGCGGATTATTCCATCGAGGCCGGCGCTCGCAGACGACCACATCATGCCCTTTCACGACATACTCCAGCCGCAGTTTATCCTTGAGATGGACCGGGCTCCGCCTTCGACAGAACTCACCCACGGTTCGCTCGATCTGCTTCAGCTCGATTTGACTAAACGGCATAGGCCGTCACCTGATCCCCGCCGGCCCCAGGCAATGCAGCACCGAACTGATACCTTTTCTGCGGTCACGCTACCTTGTTCTGACTTCAGCCATTTCCGAAATTGTGATGGTCCCCGTTTTTCTTCCGTTCACCCCGCACAGCCAGGAGTCCTTCTTCATGTCAACCCGCCTACCTCACCTACTTCAGTCCGCTCAGATATCGTGAATGTCCCCGTTTTTCTGACGGGCCAGCAGCAGGCCCAGCATCATCCCCGCCGGCCCACCTCCCGCAAAGCAACAGCGCGTCGAGACTTTGTCTGAGGTCATGCTATCTCACCATGACTCCAGCCCGCTCAGAAATTGTGAATGCCCCTATTTTTCTGCCTCAACCTCGCTCGGCTACCTCTTGTCGTTCTTGTGTGAGGAATTTACTCTGCTGCGGAGCCAATCGACACCACTTTCTGCCGGCCCAAATGTTCCACGGAACTGAGCGCGAAGGCTGGTCTCAAACTCAGCGTTTTTGAGCAGCGCTCCGAACATTTCGTCGCCCGCATCGATGCCATCAGTAATATCATCTGAGTTGAGTTCCCCAAATTTAACCGACCACGGATTCATGTCTGAATCCAGTCGGTAGCGCCTAGGCATACCAGGAAATGGCGGACGCAAAGTTGTGTATCCATCACATCGGTCTGCCGTTAACAGATTTCTCAGACCCGGAATCATTCGAAGGGTCATCTTTACTGTGGCAGAAAGAACCGTCCATAGACCAAATAGTCTGGCTTTCTGTCTGAGCAGCCGTATCTGGTTGTTTAAGGATTCACATGTGCCAACCTTTGGAATCTCGATGGCGAAGAGTTGTTTGCCGTCCAGATGCCTTGCAGCAGTCCGCACCCCTCTTTCCGTCGTGGTCATCTCGACCTCAGCTGCATGCTTGTCGAAGCCACCGACAGCGCGACCACCCACAATGGCTGCCCAGTTATTCACTAGAAGTTTGGCAGTTATAGTTGGGAAGTTTGAAGTGGCGAGAACAGAGGCACCTGTGTACTTACCTTTACCGGTCACTTCATGGCGACCGTGGTCTGTCGCCGTGAATGTCATGGCTACCTCCGAATAGTCGCCGGCTTGGGAGTTCCCTTGACTACCTAGGTCTGACTTGGTGTACTCCATGAACCACAGAGCACCTGCTGCCCATTCCTTATTGTCTTCGATTATCTTGAGAAGTGGCGGATTCTCAGTGCGGGCTACCGCCTCCGCGTTCTTCTCCAGATACTGCTGTGCGACTTCATAAGCCACTCTGAAATGCAAAATCGTAAGATTGGCCTCAGCGCGAAATGGTATCGCTACATAAAAAACATTGCCCTTGGTGGTTTCCTCTATTCGATAGGCAGCAAATCGACGGGGATTGAATTGATTCCAAAATGCATTACCGCGTACGGGCGAGGGTACATGTGATTCTGCTTCCGCCGCGGATACGACTAAAACCTTAAACCCAAGCTGGAGTTGACTGCCTTCAAACTGTGCTGAAGAATTTGACACCTCATTTTCTCCTTGTCTTCAGACTATCCAACCTTCCTTTGATATGGGACAGGCTACTTTTTGCAGAGAGTTGTGTCAACTTCTTACCCCCTCAACAGGAATTTTGTGATCTGGTGATTTCGCGAATTGGTGATTGTCGGGAGCCGGTCGCCATGCGGCAGAAATAGCGACCGGCCACTCTCTTCCCCAACACTTGCCGGTGCGATTAAAAAGGGCGGTCTGGGTGATCCCCAACTGCGCGCATCGAGGGAGCACATTCCGATCGTGCGCCCTCTGCGAGCACAGGGGATTACCCAGACCGCCCTATCTGCTGTTCAGTCCAAAACAAAAGCCCGCTGATCTTTCGACCAGCGGGCTTTGTTTATAACCCGGCAGCGTTCTACTTTCCCACTGCCTCACAGCAGCAGTAGCATCGACCCTGGAGGGCTTAACTTCCGTGTTCGGTATGGGAACGGGTGGTACCCCTCCGGCAAGGCCACCGGGAATTCTTCCGCGAGACGGGCGAGACTTGCAAGATTGCGAGACTCGTCCCGCGTTTCGCGCGCGTCGCGCGACTCTCGCGGGTTTAAGACCATGTCTACCAGGAGCAAATGTATAAGTTAAGCCGCACGACCGATTAGTACTGGTTAGCTTCAGCCCTTACGAGCCTTTCACACCCAGCCTATCAAACACGTGGTCTACGTGTGGTCTACAGGGGGCTTACGCCCCGGGAGATCTCATCTTGAGGCAGGCTTCCCGCTTAGATGCTTTCAGCGGTTATCCCCACCGGACATAGCTACCCGGCACTGCCGCTGGCGCGACAACCGGCACACTAGAGGTCCGTTCTTCACAGTCCTCTCGTACTAGTGAAAACCCCTCTCAAATCTCCTCCGCCCACAACAGATAGGGACCGAACTGTCTCACGACGTTCTGAACCCAACTCTCGTACCGCTTTAATAGGCGAACAGCCTAACCCTTGGGACCGGCTTCAGCCCCAGGATGCGATGAGTCGACATCGAGGTGCCAAACCTCCCCGTCGATGTGAACTCTTGGGGGAGATCAGCCTGTTATCCCCGGCGT
>Ga0155970_103_pt6 | contig 34230 bp, 33 predicted proteins | sample RifCSPlowO2_02_FD_107624 | JGI IMG/M metagenome (GOLD analysis project Ga0155970, IMG submission 107624) | Nitrospirae bacterium RIFCSPLOWO2_02_FULL_62_14
CGTCCAGCCGCTGAACCGGCCCGTGTTCGGAGGCACCGCCTTCAACCTGAACTCGATCGAAAAGTTCGACCAGCGAAATTCTTCCCTGACCCTGGACGTCACCCAAAATCTTTTGACCGGCGGCAACTACGACCTGAACTACAGCCCGCAGCGGACCAACGTGAACCAGAACGTGGCCACCGGATTCCTCTTCAACCCCGCCTATACCGGCGGGCTGGCCTTCACCTTTACCCAGCCGCTCTTGCGCAACTTCGGCGTCGACGTCAACCGCACGTTCATCCAGGTGGCCCAGAACAATGCCAAGGTGGAAGAGCAGGTCTTCACGGACCGGGTCCTGACGGTCATCGCGACTGTCGAGCAGAGCTTTTGGGAACTGGTCTTCGTGAACGAAAACCTGAAGGTCGCCGAGTCGGCGCTCAAAGCGGCGCAGGAACTGCTGGCCAGCAACCGCGCCAAGGCCAAGGCCGGCGTCATGTCCATCGTGGACGTGCTGCAGGCCGAGGCGGCCGTCGCCTCGCGCGTGGAACAGGTGCTGGTGGCTGAAAAAGCGATCCGCGATCAAGAAGACCAGTTTCGCCGGTTGTTGAACCCGGCCGAGGAAGAACTCCGGCAGGATGTCCGTCTCACGCCGCTGGACAAACCGAGCCAGACGCTCGAAGCGATCAGTCCCGAAGAGACGGTCGACGTGGCGCTCGAGCTGAGGCCCGAAATCCTGCAGGCCAGGAAAAACCTCGAATCCGCCAGCGTCAACGTCAAATTTGCCAAGAACCAGCTGCTTCCGAACCTGTCGTTCCAGGGCACCTCCGGCATGTCGGGCCTGGGCAATGACGCGGGGGACATGGCCAACAAAAACTTCAGCGGAGAATACTACAACTACGGGGCGGGTCTCGTATTCAGCTATCAACTCGGCAACCGCTCCGCCATCAGCCAGTACAACAAGCGCCAACTTGAAGGCATGAACGCCAAGGCCTCGCTGGCCAGCGTGCGGCAGCAGGTGATCGTCAGCGTGCGCGAGGCGGTGCGACGCGTCCAGACCGATTTCAAGCGGATCGAGACGACGCGGTCCGCGCGCATCATGGCCGAAAAGCAGTTGCAGGCCGAGCGTGAACGGCTGAACGTGGGGTTGACCACGACCCGCTTCGTGCTCGACTTCCAGCGCGACCTCGCCACCGCGCAGGGCAACGAGTTGCGCGCGATCGTGGACTACAACAAGTCGCTGTCCAATTTGTCTCGAAACAAGGCGACCACCCTCGAACGGTACAGCATTCAATTGCAGTAGCGACTTTGCATCCGGTCTCTCCTGAGCGGCTGGCGTGGTTGGCATGGCTGCCGATCCTGGCCACCGCCCTTTTCTACGCCCTCCCTTCCGATCTCCAGAGTGACCGGGCTATCCAGTTTCTCCCGCAAGCTGTCGCCTATGCGGCGCTGGCCCTCTGGGTCCAGCATAATGCCGGCATCACAGCCCGTCTCGGACTCCGGACTCCACAGATCGGCCAGGGCCTCCGCTGGGGAATCGTCGCCGGCCTGATCCTGGGCACGGCAAACGCCGGCGTCATTCTCCAGCTTGTTCCCCGGCTCGGCTACGACATCGCCTTCCTGCGCGAGACGCCCCACGCGCAGGTTCCTCCTGCCATCATGCTGCCCTGGCTTATCGTCGCGATCGCCATGTTCGTGGAGGTGAACTTCCGGGGGTTCCTCCTAGGCCGCCTCCTTGCGTTGACGGAACGGATGGTCCCCGTTCTTCCCATGCCGCTTGTCTCCTGCCTGGCCGTTGGAACCACGGCCCTGACCTTTTCCTTCGATCCCTTCATGGTGGTAACCTTCCGGCACCTGCACTGGATCGCCCTGTGGGACGGGCTGGTGTGGGGTCTGCTCTGGGTGCGGCTGCGGAACCTCTACGTTCCCATCGTCGCCCATACAGTCGAAGTCATGATCATGTACTCAGTTATAAAGATGGTCCTCAGTGCGTAACCTGAATCATTTGATGAGGAGGCGAAGGAGACGCGGCCAGATGCCAGGCCGCAGGCTTGAACAAAACCGGAGGCGTATTTTCTGAAATACGTTGAGGATTTTTTCGAGCCGAGAACGCCGCAGATGGCTGCGTATCGTTCGCCGTAACCTACATGAATCCTTCGTTTTCAACCTATCTCGTGAATGAGCCCTTCGACGATCCGGGCCTCTATGTCGAAATCCGCTGGGCGCGCCGCGCGCTCCTGTTCGATCTGGGCGACAACACCGCGCTGAGTCCGACCCGGCTCCTGCGCGCAACCGAGATTTTCGTCTCCCACATGCACATGGACCATTTCATCGGCTTCGACCGCGTGCTCCGGACCGCCCTGGGACGCGGCAAAACGCTCACGCTGCACGGCCCGCCGGGCCTGATCGACAATGTCGCGGGCAAACTGCGCGGCTATACGTGGAACCTGGTGGACGGCTATCCCCTGACCATCGAGGTGCGCGAGTTCCACGAGCGCGAGATGCGGCCGGCCCGTTTCCAGGCGACCGACGGCTTCCAGCCGCACGAATTGCCCGCCCGGCCCCTGGCGCTCGCGCCGCCCTCCGGCCTGTTCCCCGTGCTCGACGATCCGATGTTCACCGTGCAGGCGGTCGCCCTGAACCACCGCGTGCCCTCCTTCGGCTATGCGCTTCAGGAGCATTTTCACGTCAACTTCAACAAGGAGAAACTGCATGCGGCAGGCCTGCCGGTCGGCTCCTGGCTCAAGGATGTGAAGCAGCACCTCTGGGAAGGGAAGCCGGATGACTTCAAGTTCACTGCCACGCTCTATTTCGAGCACCACCGTCAGGAATTGGAATTCGTGCTCGGCGAGGTCAGGGAGCGTTTCGTCACCATCACGCGGGGACAGAAAATCGCCTACGTGGTGGACGTCCGCTACGATGCTGAGAACGAAGCGAAGATCGTCGAGCTCGCGCAAGGTGCCGACGTGTTCTACTGCGAAGCGCCGTACATGGACCGCGATGCGGGCAAGGCGCAGGAGCGCTATCACCTGACCGCGCGACAGGCCGGCCTCCTGGCGAAGAAAGCCGGCGTGCGGGCGCTGGTGGTCTTCCACTTCTCGCCGCGGTATACCGGATTGGGCGAAGAGATCAGAAAAGAAGCGCGCGAAGCATTCGAGAACACGATCGTCTAAGGAGGAGCCATGCCGGAATTGATGAAGTACGGACTCTATTTCCTGATCGGCGGGGTGGTCGTCAGTCTTTCAACCTATCTGGGCACGAAAGGCGAAGGGTTTCTGGCCGCATTGGCGAGTACGTTTCCGGCCATCACAGGCGTCACGTTCGTCCTGATCTATCTGAACGGCGGCTATGACGCCACATTGATTTACGCCAAGAATCTCCTCTGGTTCGTCCCGCCCTGGCTGGCCTATGTGGGATTTATGATCGTCGCGCTGAATCATCTGGGATTCTGGGTCACGATGGCCGGCTCGCTGGCGGTCTACATGGGCTGCGTGGGCCTGCTTCGTCTGGCACTGCGCTAGGCTGGGATAGCCCTAAAGATCAATAATTCTCAACTTGAATTGGCTTTCTAAGAGGGGGCTGCTAAAATAACGCCAGTTTGACATACGGAGGCCGAAGGGTTCCCGACCCGACCGAATGAACATCGACGAGATACGCCGGAGTATTCAGCAAGGCTCATACACGATTTCATTCACTCATACTGAGAAGCTCCGACGACGAAAGATCGAGCTGGCAGTGATCGAGGAGGCTGTTTCCAATGGTCAGATCATTGAGTCATACCCGGATGATCCAAGAGGACCGTCTTGTCTCATCCTCGGCTTTACCAACACAAAGCGTCCTATTCACGTCGTCTGCGGGCATCTGGGGCGCGATCACATCTTGATCATCACGGCCTACGAGCCCGATCGCGAGGAATGGGAATCCGACTGGAAGACAAGAAAAGGGAAGAAGCAACCATGATCACATCCTGCTATTTCTGCAAGGGAAAGGTCGTTGACCAGGTGACCAGCGTGGATTTTTGGTGGGGCGACGACTTGAAGATCATCGAAAACGTGCCGTCAGGAATCTGCCAGCAATGCGGCGAGAAATACTTCTCTCCCGACGTATACAAGGAAATGGAACGGCTGGCGAAGGGGCGCGGCCCTGCCGTTTCCCATCTCTCCGTGGATGTCCTGCGTTACTCACCCGTCTAATCTGCTTCTGTACAGATCGCGTCTTCGGACCAGTCGCATTCTCATCGTCCCGCCCTGGCTGGCCTATGTCGGCTTCATGATCGTCGCCCTGACCCACCTGGGATTCTGGGTCACGATGGCCGGCTCGCTGGCGGTCTACATGGGCTGCGTGGGCCTGCTTCGTCTGGCACTGCGCTAGGCACCCTCCGGCATTCTCGCGACCGCCTGCCCAATCCGGTTGCGCCTGCATCACCGGCTTGCTACGATGACAGACTTCCCTGTCTCGCGAGGTGCATCGCGTGCCCAACAATAGCAAGCCATCCCGTGAATCCGGCGACCTGATTGTCGAGGGCGCGCGGCAGAACAACCTCAAGAACATCTCCCTCCGCATCCCCCACAACAAAGTCACCGCCATCACCGGCGTGTCCGGTTCCGGCAAGTCGTCGCTGGCCTTCGACACGCTGTTTGCCGAGGGGCAGTGGCGCTATGTGGAATCGCTCTCGACCTACGCCCGCATGTTCCTCGAAAAGGTGGACCGCCCCGACGTGGACCGGCTGGTCAATGTGCGACCGGCAATCGCCATTGAACAGAAGAACCCGGTGCGCACGGCCCGCTCGACGGTCGGCACGGCCACAGAAATAGCCGACCTGCTGCGCCTGCTCTTTGCCAAGATCGGCAAACCGGTCTGTCCCGATTGCCGGCAGGAGGCGCGCGGCTACCATCCCGGGTCGGTCGCCGATGACCTGCTCGCCCGCTTTTCCGACGGGCGCGCGATGATCCTGTTTCCGGTGAAGGACCCCGGCCCCGGCCACGATCGCGCCATGGTCGACTCCCTGCTGACGCGCGGATTCGTGCGGTTGAAATGCGGCGACGACACGGTGGACCTGCACCCAAGCATGGCCCTGCCGAGAACGGCCGGTACGGACCTCCACGTCGTGTTGGACCGTCTGGTCATCCGTCCCGATAACCGCAACCGGATCATCGAAGCCATCGAGACCGCGTTTCGCGAAGGCGACGGCCTCTGCCGCGTGGAAGTCATCGGCCAGGGCCTCCACACCTACAGCACAAAGTTCCGCTGCCAGTCCTGCGGCAGAACCTTCGAACCGCTCCGGCCGATCCTGTTTTCCTTCAACCACCCGTTGGGCGCCTGCCCCGAATGCAAGGGCTTCGGAAACATCCTCAAGTACGACGAGGATCTCGTGATTCCCAACTGCAACCTGTCCCTGGCCGACGGCGCCGTCGAGCCCTGGACCAAGCCCGGCACGGACTGGTGGCAGAAGCAGATGCTGCTGGCCATGAAACGGAAAGGCGTGGACCTCACCACGCCCTACGCCAAGCTGTCCGGGGAGGAACGGGCGCTGATCTGGAAGGGCGATAAAAAATTCGACGGCATCGACGACTTTTTCAAACATCTCGAGCAGAAGCGTTACAAGCTGCACGTGCGGGTGTTCCTGAGCCGTTACCGCAGCCCTGTCCCCTGCCCGCTGTGCCACGGCAGCCGGCTCAAGCCGGACGCGCTCTTCGTGAAAGTCGCAGACCGCGACATTCATCAGATTGTCCATCTCACCATCCATGAGGCTGCCGGCTGGATCGAAGGGCTGCCCCTCTCGAAGTTCGAGGCCGAAGTGGCGCATGACATTCGCCGGCAGCTCCGCATGAAGCTGGGGTTCCTGCTTCGGGTGGGCCTGGGCTACCTCACCCTCGCCCGGCAGACGAAAACGCTCTCCGGAGGGGAGGCGCAGCGGATCACGCTGGCCAACCAGCTCGGGGCCAGGCTGGTCGGCACCCTCTACGTGCTGGATGAACCGACCATCGGCCTCCACGCACGAGACACCGCCACGCTGGCCGGCATCCTGCGCGATCTGGCCGATAGCGGCAACACCGTCGTGGTGGTCGAGCACGACCGGCAGATGATCCAGGCCGCCGATTATGTGATCGAGATGGGACCGCGGTCCGGCGAACGCGGCGGCGAGGTGGTCTGCGCGGCGCCCTGCAGGCAATTTATCGCCGATCCGCGGTCGCTCACGGGCCGGTACCTTCGGGGCGAGGAGACCATCGCCATCCCGCGCACGCGACGCTCCGGCAGCGGCAGGTTCCTCAGCCTGGCCGGAGCGCGCGAGCACAATTTAAAGGACCTCAACGTCCGGTTCCCCCTCGGCATGCTGATCTGCGTGACCGGGGTGTCGGGCTCGGGGAAAAGCACGCTCGTCGACGACACGCTCTACCGCGCGGCCGCGCGGGCCTTCCGCCTCAAATCCCTGCCGATGGGACGATTCACCGCCATCAAGGGGCTGGAGTACCTGAAATCGGTGCGGCTGATCGATCAGGAGCCGATCGGCCGGACGCCCCGCTCCAACCCGATCACCTACCTGAAAGCGTTCGACGACATCCGCGCATTGTTCGCCAACACACAGGGCGCGAGAACCGCCGGGCTGACGCCCGCCCACTTTTCCTTCAACACGCCGGGCGGCCGGTGCGAACGCTGCGAGGGCAACGGCTACGAAAAGCTGGAGATGTATTTCTTCGAGGACCTCTACGCCACCTGCGAAACCTGCGGCGGACGGCGGTTCGGCCAGTCCGTGCTGAACGTCCGGTACCGCGACAAAACGATTCACGAGGTGCTCGGCCTCACGGTGAACGAGGCGCTGACGTTTTTCTCGGGATCCACGAGGCTCGGCGAGAAGCTTCATCTATTAGCCTCGATCGGGCTGGGCTACCTTCGCCTCGGCCAGCCGGCCACCACCCTGTCCGGCGGCGAGGCGCAGCGCCTCAAAATCGCGGCGGAATTGAACACACGGGGACAGGCACCGGCCTCCGGCCGGAGCCAGTCCCCTGGCGTGCTCTATATCATGGACGAGCCGACGACGGGATTGCATCTGGACGACATTAAAAAACTGCTGGCCGTGCTCGGCAAACTGGTGGATACGGGCAACACGGTGGTCGTGGTCGAGCACAACCTGGACATGATCAAGGCGGCCGACTGGATCATCGATTTGGGGCCGGAAGGCGGCGAACAGGGAGGCCGCCTTGTCGCCGAAGGACGGCCCGAGCAAGTCGCGCAGGTGGCGGAATCACATACGGGGAGGTTTCTGAAAGCAATGCTGGAAGAAAAGAGCTAATGGCTTATGGCGTATGGTTTATAGAAAGTGAAAATCTCCTGTTTTGCTATTTGCCATAAGCTATCAGCCATAGGCTCTTCGTCTTAATTCAGGCTGGGGTCCGGAGGCATCTGCGCATACATTTCGTAGCGGCTGCCGAGGGATTGCATGATGTCGGCCCAGATGCGCAGCGGGTCCTTGTCGAACACGATGGACGGATCCGCCGGCAGCGTGATCCAGGAACCGGTCTTCATCTCGTTTTCCAGCTGTCCCGGCGCCCAGCCCGAATAGCCCACATAGGCCCGGAAGGCGGCCGTTCCTCCGGGGACGGTCAGCATTTTCTCCAACGCCGCCATGTCCCCTCCCATATAGACGCCGTCGAAGACATGGTGGGTGTTGTCCGGCTCCTGCCCCGTCCGCAGCAGAATCAGGACATGGTTGGGCTGCACGGGCCCGCCCGAGAACAGCATGTGGCGCTGCCCCTCCAGCACGGGAATTTGCGGCAGGGCTTCGGCAATATGGATGGCTGTCGGGCGGTTGACGACGACGCCCAGCGCGCCCTGCGAGCCGTGCTCGCACAGCAGCACCACCGTCTGGCGGAAATTCGGATCGCGCAACGACGGCGCCGCCACGAGAAAAATTCCCTTTCCGAGCGTCACATCCATAAATCCATCCTACTGCGTCACGCAGCGTAGCGGCAAGATCACGCCTGGTACAGGGCGGTGCGGCGATCCCGCAGCAAGTCGTTATAGGGGTTGAGCGACTTGTCGCGGGCTTCCTTCGGATCAATGTCCACGACGGCCAGATCTTCACGATCCTCCGGCGCGCGGTGCGCTATTTTTCCCCGCGGACCGACGACCTCGCTCTTGCCGATGAAGGTCAGCCGCTTTTTCCCGCCCCGCTCCTCCGAGCCGATCCGGTTGGCCGTAATGCTGAAGACGTGATTTTCCAGGCACCGCGTAACCATGGCATCCGGGCAGTGCGGCAGCACCAGATTGGACGGATGGCAGATGATATCCGCGCCTTTCAGCGCCAGGGTGCGCGCCGATTCCGGGTAGTACCAGTCGAAACACACCATCACCCCGATTTTTGCCGATCCGATATCCCATACCTGAAACCCCGAGTCGCCCGGCGTGAAGAACTGCGTTTCTTCGAAGAATAGATGAGCCTTGCGATAGCAGCCGATCACGCCCTTGGGCCCGACGACGACGGCGGAGTTAAAAAACCGGCTTCCGTCCCGCTCGGGCAGTCCCGCCACGATATGCATGGCACGCTCACGCGCCACGTCGCAGAGACGTTTTGTCGTGGGCCCGTCCGGCACCGGCTCCGCCAGGGCCGCCACCTCGTCTTTGGAGACAAACTGGTAGCCGGACGCGAACAGCTCCGGCAGGACCATGAGGTCGCAACGAGCCGAGGACAGTTTCTTCGTCACTGTCTCGAGGTTGCGCGCCACGTCGCCAAAGACCGGATCGAACTGGTAATAGCCGACTTTCATGAAATTCCTTCCCAAAAAAAGAACGGGCAGGGTCGCCCCTGCCCGTTGCTTACCGCTCTATCAGAGCGTCTCTCACTTCACTTCGGACAGGTGCATCACCGCCGTATCAGCATGCTTGACGATCGCATCGGCATGGCCCTGCTTGCCGTGCGACACGGCTTCCTCGAGGTGTTTCACCCCTTCATCGAGGTGCGGGCTCTTCACTTCCTTCTGCGCGCCCTTGGCATGCTCCAACGCGCCCTCGGCATGCTTGAGGGCGACATCCGCATGGCCCTGCTTGCCATGCTCCACCGCTTCCTTGGCATGGTGGATCGCTTCGTCCACATGCTTGTTGCCGGCCCAGGCAGGTGCGCTCAACAGCATCACGGCTGCACCGGCGATCACCAATCCCATCAACGTTTTCATGCTTGGCCTCCTTGGTAAATGACTGCCGACGTTTTCGTCTCTGTTACGAATGCGCGGTCGAATTGGATGTGTGACCTTATCATGCGACCCGGGAGGGGTCAAGACGGCTTCCCCTCCTCGGAACCCACGATTTTGTGCAGCAATTTCGCGTCCTTCTCGACCGGCGCGGCAAAATCGCGGCTCCATTCCCACCAGGACCCGGGATAGTTCCTGACTTTTTGATAGCCGGCCAGTTTCAGCACGACATAGAGCCAGGCCGAGCGCACACCTCCCGTGCAATAGCAGACGACTTCATGGCTGGGATGCAGCCCCTTGTCATCGAGCCCCGCGCGGATCTTTTCGAGATCCTTGACCGTGGCATCCGGGTTCAAAAATGCGTTCCAGGGCACGCTGGCGGCGCCCGGAACGTGCCCCGAGCGGGGAATGCCTGAAATTTCCTTGCCGGCATACTCTTCCAGGCTGCGGGCATCCGCAATGACCGTCTCCGGATGCGGCCGCTTCACGATTTTCTTCAGCTCGTCCTTCTCGATGATCACATCGGAGTTCACAGCCGCCTTGAAGCTGCCCGGCTTCGGCGTCACGACGCCATGCTCGTACTTGCGGTGTTCGGCCGTCCATTTGACCCAGCCGCCATCCAGGATCTTGAGTCGCGCGTGGCCGAGGTACTGCAACATCCAGAACATCCGCCCTTCGTCGCCCCAGTTGTCGAACGGATTCGAATAGATCACGACGTCGCTGTCAGGATTGATGCCCAACGACTGGATTTTCTGCTCGAGGCGGGACGTGTCCGGATCGAGCAGCCCCTTGGCCGCCGCGTCGGGATCACTGAACTCGTGCCACGTGGCATTCACGGCGCCCGGGATATGACCCCCGAAGGCATAGGCCGCCTTGCCGCGGACGTCGATAATGACCAGCCCCTCGCGCCCGAGGTTCTGGTCCAGCGTCGCCGTATCGATGAGCATCGGATGGATCATAAGATTGTGGTTCTCCCTGGTTCAGCCTGCTTTGTACCGGTTTTTTTTCGCCCCGTCCACTGCACAGGTCTGCGTCGGATCGTAGGCCGCCCGGTCGACCGCGGCCCTCAGTTCGTTGGAGAGAGGAAACGCCCGCTCGTAGATCGTGAACCGGTAGGGATCGTCGGCCGTCAGGCCGTATGTGGTCTGCAACATCTCGTGCTGGTCGTCCGTCAGGATGTGATACCGCACGAGGGTCTTGAGCGTGAGTCCCGCCGATTGTTCAGGCATGCGATAATTAAATTTATACTCGCGGCTGGCCAGCGGCAGGAGACGATTGTCGTAGACCTCCACGACGACCGGCTGCCAGAGGATCCACCGGCCCATCGTATCCGTCTGGTGCGAGAGCACGCGCCCGTCCTTGTCCTGCACGAGAAATTCGACGGTGAAATGCCGGTCCGGGTCTCCGGTGGGAATCTTGTGTCCCGCCCCCGCGTTGATCAACGTCGCGGTAAACGTCACGCGCTCGCCCGGTTTGGGCGCCGGGGGATCGGCCTGCACGCGCACCGCCACCGCCTGCCTGATCATGTCCGGATCGTGTCCGCCGCGCCAGAAATGGCGGCGCCCCTGACGGACCGGCCCGCCGCGCGCCATCGGCCGTTCAACTTCGGGCATGTGGCAGTTCTGGCAGATAAAGCCGCGCTCCTGCATGAAATACTTGCCTTCGTACTCGGCGTAGGTCCCGCAGGGGCCGGCATTATAAAATTGCGCGGGCCCCGACACGACGTTATGGCACCGGTAACAGACCTGCGCGGTCCGGAACGTCGGATCGAACTTCGTCGGATGCGGCGCGGCGGAATCGTCGAACGGCCCGTAGATCACCCCGTCACGCACATGGCAGGCGGCGCAGGTGATGGATTCCTTCTGATAGGCCGGATCGTAGCGGGGGTTCGGCTCCTGCACGGCCTTCTCCACCCGCCCGCGCGGAATCTCCTTAATCACCGTCGGCTGCTGATTTTCCAGCGGCGCGTGGCAGTTCAGGCAGACCCAGATATTGTGGTCCTTTTTCCAATAGGCCTGGAAGAACGGATCCTCGAAGGCTTTTGAATGGATGCTGGTTTTCCATTCGTCGTAGATCTCGCGGTGGCAGGTCCCGCAGGACTCCGCCTTGAGGCTGTCGAGGCCGGCCGGAATGTTCTGATAGGGGATCGCGTGCGCGTAGTCCGAGCGCAGGCCGAAAATCACAACCGGCTTGACCTCTGTGTAATAAAGATAAACCAGGCCCGCGAGGATCAGACCGCCAAAGGCAATTTTCCATGCTCGTTGCATACGGCTTGCGCTCACACGCTCGTGCTGACAAGCTTACATGCTGACAGGCGACACGGCTCCGTCCACTTGCGCCTTGTCAGCTTGTCAACGTCTTTGTCCGGCGCTCATGCTTCCAGAAGCGCCATCACATGCCGTTCGACCGAAGCCGACAGGGCCTGGAGATTGTAGCCGCCCTCAAGCGACGACAGGATGCGGCCCTTGCCATGGCGGCGCGCGATCCCCGCCACAATCCGGGTCAGCTCGGCATATCCGTTTTCCGTCAGGCCCATGCTCGCCAGCGGATCGTCGCGGTGCGCGTCGAAACCCGCCGAAATGATGACGACGTCCGGCTTGAACGAATCCGCGGCCGGCACCAGCACTTTTTGAAAGACCGCCAGATAGTCCTCGTCGCCTTCGCCGGCCTCCATCGGCACGTTGATCGTCGCGCCTTCGCCCTTTCCGCTTCCGCGCTCCGACGCTCCCCCGGTCCCCGGGTAATGCGGATACTGATGCGTGCTGAAAAACAGCACGGACGGATCGTCGTAAAACGAATGCTGCGTGCCGTTGCCGTGATGGACGTCCCAATCCACGATCAGTACGCGAGCGAGGCCGTGTTTGCGCTGAAGATACCGGGCCGCGATCGCGACATTATTGAACAGGCAGAACCCCATCGCGCGATTGTGCTCCGCATGGTGCCCCGGCGGGCGGACGGCGCAGAACGCGCTGTCCACGCGGCCGGCCATGACGGCATCCGCCGCGGCCAGGACGCCGCCGGCCGCCAGATAGGCGGCCGGCAGGGAGCCGGACGACATGGAAGTATCGGCATCCAGCATGACCCGGCCGCTTGCCGGCGCATGCCGCTTCAACGCCGCCACGTAGGACGGTTCGTGCACCAGGGTAATCCACTCATCCGCCGCCGGAACCGGGTCGATCCGGATCAACCGGGACATGACCCCGCCCTGTTCCAGCCGCGCAACGATCGCTCGCAGCCGCTCCGGCGACTCCGGATGGCCGGCTCCCATGTCGTGTTTCAGATAGTCGGGATGATAGACGAAACCGGTCTTGGCCATATAACCCTAAGAGCGAATGGCGTATAGCCTACAGCTCGAAACTCTCCGCTATCAGCCATATGCTATATGCTCTTCGCCTTCGCAGCGCGCATCGTAGCATGGCCCAAACGCGATAGACAATCCGACGAAAACCGTGTTACGGTTTCGCACCGTGGCGAATTCAAAAATTGAACCGCTCAAAAAACTGCTGGCGATGGATCCGAACGACGAGGTGGCCTGGTTCGGGCTGGGAAAGGCCTATCAGGGAGACGGAAGCTTTCAGGACGCGGCCTCGGCCCTGGACCGCTGCATCGCGGTCAAGCCGACCTACTCGGCCGCCTACTTCGCCCTGGCCGAGTCGCTGAAACAGCTGGGACAGACCGACCGCTGCCGGCAGATCTGCGATCAGGGCATCGAGGTCTCGACCAGGAACGGCGACGCGATGGTGACGAAGAATCTGCAGGCGCTGAAACAAAGCCTGGGATAACGCGGCTTTTTATTCCGTTTCTCTCAGTCCGGCTTCTGCTGCCGCTCAGGATGTTCCCGCATCAGCGCGTCATACAATTCATCCAGCCACCGGCCGGCGCACCCCAGCACTTCGCGCACCAGCGGCTCGGGCTGGCCCGTTTTCGCCATCGTCCACCGGCAGACGTATTCCAGCAGCGTCGGCCGGTCGAATTGCGTGGACGACGTGGCGGCCATGGCCGACAGTTCGGCAAAACCGGTCGTGATGATCTGCGCGACCGTGTCGCGCCCGTACGAGGTGCTGGCGACGACATACTGGACGGCCCGGTTGATTTCCTGGTCGGTCATGGCTCTCATTATAGAACAGGCTGGCCTGTCCACCGAAACGCCCCGGGAATGGTATGATGGCTTCGCCTATGCCTAAGAACACCCGCACGACCGCAGTCGTTCCGTCCGAATGGGACCTGTCCGGTCTGCTGCACCATCCCGCCCAGGATTCCGAGCATCTCCTCAAACACCTGGACCAGCAGGTCTCGCAGGTCGAAGTCAGGCGCCCGGCGCTCGCACCCGCGATGACGGTCGAGGGATTCCAGGAAATCCTCCGGCTCCTCGAGGAGATTGCGTCCCTCTCCTCGAAGCTCAGCGCCTATGCCTATTTGTGGTTCTCCGAGAACACGAAACGGCCGGAGGCGCGGGCGTTCAAAACCAGGGTCGAAGAGCGGCTGGCGGCGCTCCAGAACCGAATCCTCTTTTTTGATCTCTGGTGGCAGACGGTGGATGCGGCCAACGCCGCCCGCCTGCTCGACGCGTCCGGCGATCTCCGCTACCACCTGGAGACGATCCGCCGGTTCAAGCCGCACACGCTCTCCGAGCCCGAGGAAAAGCTCATCAACCTCAAGAACACCACCGGGCGCAGCGCCGTCAACACGCTCTATGATCTGTTAACCAACAGCCTGACCTTCACGCTGACAGTTGACGGCAAACGGAAAACCCTGACGCGCGAACAGCTTTCGATCTACATCCGAAGCCCGAAGGCCCGCGTGCGGGAAGCCGCCTACAAGGAATTGCACCGGGTCTTCGGCGGGCAGCAGGACATGATCGGCGAGATGTACTCCACGCTCGTCAGCGACTGGAAGAACGAAAACCTCACCCTGCGGAAGTTCTCCGAGCCGGTGGCGGCCCGCAACCTCAGCAACGACGTGCCGGACGAGGCCGTGACCGCGCTGCTGGCGGCCTGCACGCAGAACGCCGGCGTGTTCCAGGAGTATTTCCGATTGAAGGGACGCTTCTGCGGGATCAAGCCGATGAACCGGTACCATCTTTACGCGCCGCATCCGGCCGACCGCGGACAGTACCGCTATCAGGATGCCGTGCGCATGGTGCTCGACGCCTACCGGGGATTTTCACCGTCGCTGGCCGATCTGGTCCGGCGCGTGATCGACGAGCGGCATCTGGACGCGCGCATGAGGCCCGGCAAGCTCAGCGGCGCCTACTGCTACAGCGTCGTGCCGGGACTCACGCCCTACGTGCTGCTCAACTACACCGGGGAGGCGCGGGACGTCGCCACGCTGGCACACGAGCTGGGACACGCGGTGCACGGCATGCTGGCGGCCGGACATTCCATCTTCACGTTTCACGCCACCCTGCCGCTGGCCGAGACGGCGTCGGTGTTCGGCGAGCGCATTCTCTCCGATGCGCTCATGGCGCAGGAGACCAGGAAGTCGGTCAAGCAGGGGCTGCTGATCAGCCAGCTCGACGACATCTATGCCACCGTCATCCGGCAGGCCTACTTCGTGCTGTTCGAGAAGACCGCGCACGAGATGATCGCCAGGGGCGCCACGGCCAAGGACCTCAGCGCCGTGTACCTCGACACGCTGCGCCAGCAGTTCGGCAGGGCCGTGCCGGTGCCGGACGAGTTCCGTTGGGAATGGCTGAGCATCCCCCACATCTTCGGAAGCCCGTTTTATTGTTACGCGTACAGCTTCGGGAATCTTCTGGTGCTGGCGCTCTACCAGCAATACCGGCGGCAGGGCCAGGCCTTCGTGCCCAAGTATCTGAACCTGCTGGCGACCGGCGGCTCGAAAAGCCCGGAGGCGATCCTGGCGGAGGTCGGCGTGGATATCCGGTCGGCTTTGTTCTGGCAGGCAGGGTTTGATACGATCGCGGAAATAGTGTCAGAGCTGGAACGAACGGCGGATTAACTCTTCCTAGCGCGGCGATCCCCGCTTGACCGTCCAGGTCACTTCGGCGACTCGTTTTCCCAATTCCCGGGCGGATGCCAGTTCCCTGTCGTCGATCCCTGGGCTGTCTCCCTCCGTCGTCGCGGAGGCCCCGAACGCGCCGCCCCCGCTCACGACGATCATCTGATTGCCCAGCATGGCGGCCAGGATCGTCAGCATCGTGACTTCCTTGCCGCTCGCCACCTGCCCCCCGGTGGCGAACGCCGCCCCCACCTTGTTGCGCATCTTGAATTCCGGATAAACCCCGAATTTCAACTGCCAGTCGTCGAAAAACTTTTTGACGTCTCCGGACATGTTGGACCAGTAGACCGGCGACCCGACCACCACCGCATCGGCGGAGAACAGATCGCCGGCGGCCACCTCGCCCACCCGTTTGAGCACCACCCTGGTTCCCGGCAGGCTCCTGGCCCCTTCGACGACTCCCTGCGCCATTTTCTCGGTATGTCCCGTCGCCGAATGATAGGCCACCAGCACCGTGATATTGGCCGGCGGCTCGGCGGCCGGAGCCGCGATGATCCAGCCCAAGACGAGAAGCCCAACAAGCACTATCTGGCGCATGGGTCCACCTCCTGCGATGTGACGAACCGCACGACTGAATGGAAGGATTGTGGAAGCGAAGAAGGGGGCAGTTGGGAACGACTACCGTCTAATGGTTTCCTCATCCAGATGCTCTTCCACCGACAACTCGGTGAGTGTCCCGCGATAGTCGCACTTGTGGCAGCGGATGCGAAATTCCTCGATCCACTTCTCCTGGACGTAGGACTGGCGGCATTTGGGGCACACGAACACGCCCTTCTTGTACAGCACCTTGCGTTTTTCCTTCATGCCATCCCTCGTGTGGTTGCGTGAGACCGGCGTAAACGGCAGCAGAATCGCATACCGCAGCGCACGATTGCAAGCCGGGCTACTTCTCCGTTTCGCCCCTGCGGCGCTTCAATTCCTCCTCCACCAGCACCCGGCGCAGCACCTTGCCGACGATCGTTTTCGGCAGCTCCGTCCTGAATTCCACGCGCTTCGGCACCTTGAATTTCGCCAATTCCCTCCGGCAATGCTCCAGCAGGTCGGCCGACGCCGCCTGCTCGCCCTCCTTCAGGACCACGTAGGCCTTGATCAGCTCGCCCCGCAATTCTTGCGGGATGCCGACAACCACCGCATCCTTCACCTTCGGATGCCGGAGCAGGGCTTCCTCGACCTCACGCGGGTAGACATTCTCCCCGCCCGACTTGATCATGTCCTTCTTGCGGTCCTCGATGTAGAAATAGCCGTCCGCATCGCGCCGGGCCATGTCGCCCGTGTAGAGCCAGCCGTCCCGCAGCACCTGGCTGGTTTCCTCCTCGCGATGCCAGTAGCCGCGCATGACTTGTGGGCCGCGAACCACCAACTCGCCGATCCCGCCGACTGGAAGCTCGCGCTGCCCGGTTTCCGCGTCCATGATGCGCGCGTCGGTATCCGGGAGCGGCAGCCCGATGCTGCGCCGGTGCCGCTTCTCCATCGGCTGCTCGATCGGATTGGCGTGGGTCACGGGGCTGGCCTCCGTGAGCCCGTACCCCTCGACCAGCTTGGCTCCGGTCAACGCCTCGAACCGCTCCTGGACGGGGAGGGGCAGCGGCCCGGCTCCGCTGATGCAGACGCGGATCGAGTGCAGGTTGTAGCGATCCAGTTGCTGGTAGTTGTTGATCGCGGAGTACATCGCGGGAATGCCCGGGAAGATCGTCACCCGGTCACGCACGATGGCCTTCAGCACTTCGCCGACCTGGAACCGCGGCAGCAGCACCAGGCTGCTGCCCACGCCGAGCGCCAGGTTGAGGCAGACGCTCATGCCATACACGTGGAAGAACGGCAGGACGCCCAGGAACACCGCCTCTCCATCCCGGAGGGAAGGAATCCAGCTCCGGATCTGCCAGGTATTCGTCACCAGGTTGCGATGCGTCAGCACCACGCCCTTGGGCACGCCGGTCGTCCCTCCGGTGTACTGCAGCAGCGCCGTGTCATCCGGGGCGATGGACACGGCCGGAGGCTCCGGCGGGACCTCCAGGAACGGGCGAAAGGCATGGACGGCGGGATGGCTCGGCGGCCGCACCCACTGCCCTTCCCGCCTGGCTTTCAGCGGGTACAGCAGCCGTTTGAGCCACGGCAGGTAGTCCGCCACTCCCGCCAGGATCACCCGCTTGAGGTGCCCCTCGCGCAGCACCGGCTCGACCCGCGGGAAAAACTGACCAAAGGCCACCAGCATCTCGCAGCCCGAGTCCCTAACCTGGTGCCGGATCTCAGGCTCGACGTAGAGCGGGTTGATCATCGTCACCGTGGCGCCCGCGCGGAGGCTGCCGTAGAACGCGATCACCGTCTGCGGCAGGTTCGGCAGCATGATGCCGACGACGCTGCCCTTGCCGATGCCCATCCGCAGCAGGGCCTGCGCGAACCGGTTGACCAGCTCATCCAGCTCGCGATACCGGATGATGCGGCCGTAGAAGAGCAGGGCCGGACGGTCGGGAAACCGGAACGCCGAGCGGGTCAGCAGCTGCGGTAGGGGTTCTTCGGGATACGACAGGGTCGCGGCGACAGACGGGTCGTACTGCGCGGTCCAGGCGCGATCCATCATGTCTTGCACCGGCCGCTGTCGGAACCGCCTTGACAGGCCATGGAGCCCCCTCTAGGATCGCCGCCATGCCGGATGAGCGGACAAGGCCTCATCGGACCTGCCTGGGACGGGTTGGATTCATCGCCGCGGTATGCGGCCTGGTGGCCGGCCTGCAGGCGACGCCGGGGCAGGCCCAGCATCCAGCTAAGGCCGGGCTGATCGCCGTGACGACGCCGCAGGGGACCGTCATCATGGCCGAACTGGCGGACACGGCCGAGGAACGGGCGCACGGGCTCATGTTCCGTTCATTGCTCGAAAGAAACCGCGGGATGCTCTTCACCTTTGCCGAACCGCAGCAGTGGAGCTTCTGGATGAAAAATACCCGCATCTCTCTCGACATCATCTGGATGGATGGCAACAGGAAGATTGTCCATATCGAGCGCCACGTCCCCACCTGCAGCCGCACCGATGACGGCTGCCCGCAATACCAGCCAAACGAAAACGCGCTCTACGTGCTGGAGCTCGCAGCGGGATCGGCGGAGGCGCTCAAACTCGAACGCGGCGCGACGCTCCGTTTCCAGCTTCCCCCGGATCCTCCCGCCAGGAAACCAGCACGCAAACCGTAGCAACGCAAATAGTCGAAAGTCGTAAAGTCCAAAGTCCGAAAGTCTGAAGACATTAAGACTTTACGACTTGATGACTTTCAGACCCCTGCAATTTACTCGTGCCAGGCGCGGATGCGTCTCGCCGTGATCACGCCTTCGACCTTTTCGATCGCCTTCAGCACCCGGTCCAGATGCGCCGTATCCTGCACCTCGACCACGAAATTGAGGATGGCCTTCCGGTCCTCGCTCGTGGCGATCTCGGCGCGCGTGATGTTGGCCTCCGCGCCTGAAATGGAAGACGACACGTTCGCCAGCACCCCGGGCTTGTCCACCGCCACCACCGACACCTTGACCGGGTGCGTGCTGGGAGTCGTGAAATCCCATTCGACGTCGATGAGACGGTCCCGGTCGTAATCCAGTGCGTCAAGGTTGGGACAGCCGACCGCATGAATCGTCAGGCCGCGCCCCCTGGTGATATAGCCCATGATCCGGTCGCCCGGAACCGGATTGCAGCAGCGGGACAGTTGCATGAGCAGGTCGCGCCCACCCTTGACCTTGACGCTCTTTTCCTCGTCCTTCGCGCCGGGAATCCGTTCAGCTGCCGGCGCGCCGACCGCGGGCCCGGCCTCCGCGGACACCGGCTCGAGCAGCCAGCTCGCCACTTTTGCGGCTGAGACGTGGCCATAGCCGACGGCGGCCGCCAGGTCGTCGAGCGTATCGAAACCGGATTTTCGCGCGGCGTCCAACAGGCGGTCTGATTTCAACGTCTGGGCGGGCGGCAGGTCATGGCGCTTGAGCTCCCGCTCCAGGAGACGACGTCCGACCTCCACGCTGCGTTTCTGCTGCTCGGCCTTGAGCCAGTGCTTGATCTTGGTCTTCGCGCGGGAGGTCCGGACGAACTTCAGCCAGTCCTTGTGCGGGACCTGCGTCGGGGAGGTGAGAATCTCGACTGTATCCCCGCTTTTGATCTGGTGCTTCAAGGGAACGATCTTGCCGTTCACCTTCGCCCCGACGCAGTGGTCGCCGATCTCCGTGTGGATGGCGTAGGCGAAGTCCACCGGCGTCGAGCCCAGGGGCATTTCCTTCACCATCCCCTTGGGCGTGAAGATATAGACGACGTCGTGGAAGAGATCCAGCTTGACGGAATCCATGAACTGGCGATTGTCGGCCAGGTCCTGGTTCCACTCCACGAACTGGCGCAGCCAGTTGAAGGCCTTGCCCTCTTGGGCGTCGATCGTGCCAGGCTCCTTGTATTTCCAATGCGCGGCGATGCCGTACTCGGCGATCCGATGCATCTCCTCCGTCCTGATCTGGAACTCGACCCGCTCGCCCTTGGGACCGACGACCGTGGTGTGGAGCGATTGGTACAGGTTCGACTTGGGGATGGCGATGTAATCCTTGAACCGGCCCGGCACCGGCCGCCAGAGGGAATGGATCAACCCCAGCGCCGCGTAGCAGTTCATCTTCGAATCCGTGATGATGCGCACGGCCGTCAGGTCGTACACTTCGTCGAACGGCACCGACTGGCGTTCCATTTTCTGGTAGATCCCGTACAGGTGCTTGGGCCTGCCCTGGACTTCGCCTTTCAAGCCCGCCTCCGTCAGCGCCTGCCTGACCAGCTGAACGACGTCCTGGATATATTGCTGCCGCTCCTCGTCCCGCTTGGCCACCCGCATTTTCAGCTCGGCATAGACGTCGGGCTTCAGCGCCTTGAGGCACAGGTCCTCCAGCTCGTTCTTCATCCATCCGATGCCAAGCCGGTTCGCCAGGGGGCCGTAGATCTCGATCGTTTCCTGGGCAATCTGCCGGCGCTTGGCTTCCTGCAGATGTTCCAGCGTCCGCATGTTATGGAGGCGGTCGGCCAGCTTGATGAGGACGACCCGGATGTCGTCCGCCATCGACAGGACCATCTTGCGGAAATTTTCAGCCTGCTTTTCCTCGTAGTTCCTGAACGGAATTTTCCCGATCTTGGTCACGCCGTCGACCAGATGCACGACGTCCTTGCCGAACTCCTTCTCCAGCTGATCCGGCGTCGCCAGCGTGTCTTCGAGCGTGTCGTGCAACAGCCCGGCCGCCACGGCGGTGACATCCGAGCGCAACGCGGTGAGCACGCCGGCCACCGCCAGGGGATGCTGCAGGTAGGGCTCGCCGGACCGCCTCGTCTGGCCTGCGTGGGCCTTCTCGGAAAAGGCATAGGCCCGACGCACCAGTTCCACGTCGGCATGCGGGTTGTAGCTTTGGACCCGGCTGATCAACTGATCGAGATCTGTGATCGTGTCGTTCGGCATGGCAGTTCTTATCACCGGCACCACCGGGTGGACTCCCGCCCAGCCTGATTGCCAACCCGGCGAAACAGATGCCGGATTCTGCGATCGGTCGGACAGACAACGCAACTTGCTGAATTTAAAGAAGATACTAGACGCTCAGGAAATGTTTGTCAAACACGACCCGCTGGGGGCTAATGCAGAGCGCCTGTCGCAGGGAAGAGAAAAAAACGGGAGGCGGGAATGGCGGGCCTATTGCCCGCCCTTCTGCACGTAGTTTTTCACGAACTCTTCGGCGTTTTCCTCGAGGACGTTGTCGATCTCGTCCACGAGCTTGTCGATTTCCTCTTTCAGCTTCTTACCGGATTCGACAACCTTGGGATTCGGCTTGACGTCCTCTTTGGCCTGAGGCTCTTTTTTGGACTCGGATTTCCGCTCCTGCTTTTCCATCGGAGCACCTCCACACCGAACTTCGTTTGAGCCGCTCGCTCTTTATCGCTTTATCGAATATGGATGCGAGCGGAGAACCCCTCCAGTGATTTCTTACTCGGTTGTGAGGTCAGGATAACCCCGCCTCGATAAGTTCGTCAAGCAAACCGTCGTTGACCCGCAACGCCGCGGGGGCTAGACGATCAACGACACGATCAGCAGCGCCACGATATTGATCACCTTGATCATGGGATTGATCGCCGGGCCGGCCGTGTCCTTGTACGGATCGCCGACTGTGTCGCCGGTCACCGCCGCCTTGTGCGTGTCGCTCCCCTTCTTGCCCTGCTCCTCAATATACTTCTTCGCATTGTCCCAGGCACCCCCACCGCTGGTCATCGAGATCGCGACGAAGAGACCGGTCACGATGCTGCCCACGAGCACGCCGCCGAGCGCCTGCGGACCCAGGACGACGCCCACCAGAATCGGCGATACGACGGGAATCAATCCGGGGATCATCATTTTTTTGATGGCGGCCTGCGTAACGATGTCGACGCAGGTGCCGTACTCGGGTTTGCCGGTTCCCTCCATGATTCCTTTGATCGTCCTGAACTGCCTGCGCACCTCTTCGACCACGAGACCGGCCGCCTCCCCCACGGCTTTCATGCAGAGGGCCCCGAAGATAAACGGCAGCATGCCGCCCAGAAACAGCCCGACCAGGACCAAAGGATTGGAGAGGTCGAAGGTGCTCGCCCCGCTGCCTTTGCCCACTTCGCGCGCGTATTCGGCAAATAAGACCACCGCCGCAAGTCCGGCCGACCCGATGGCATAGCCTTTCGTCACCGCTTTCGTCGTATTCCCGACGGCATCCAATGGATCGGTGATGTTCCGCACCTCTTTGCCGAGATGGGCCATTTCCGCGATGCCGCCCGCGTTGTCGGTAATCGGCCCGAAGGCGTCGATCGCAACCACAATGCCCGCCATGGACAGCATCGACACAGCGGCAACCGCCACGCCATACAGCCCGCCGCCCGCTGCGCCGCCGCAGATCCAGTAGCTGCCAAGAATCGCCCCGCCGATCACCACCACCGGCCAGGCCGTCGCCTGCATCCCCACGGCAAGCCCCGCGATGATATTCGTCGCATGGCCCGTTTCGCTCGCCTTCGCAATGGCCTTCACTGGCGCATAATCTTTGGAGGTGTAATAGTCGGTGATGAACACCAGCGCGAGCGTCACCGCCAATCCCACCAACGCGGCGATGTAATAGCTCGTGCCGCTGACGCCGCCCACGCCTTCCATGATTTTCATCGTGACCGGATAAAAGGCCGCCGCCGCAATCCCGCCGGCGACGAAGAGACCCTTATAGAGCGCTGTCATGATGCCTCCCCCCGAACCCACTTTGACGAAGAGGATGCCGATGATCGTCGCAAAGATCGTGACACCGCCGAGCGCCAGCGGATAGAGAATCGGCGCGCTCTGTCCCTTGAACAGGGTGAAGGCCAGCACCATGGCCGCGACGGTCGTCACGGCGTAGGTCTCGAACAGGTCCGCGGCCATGCCGGCACAGTCGCCGACATTGTCGCCCACGTTGTCGGCAATGACGGCCGGATTGCGCGGATCGTCTTCCGGAATTCCCGCTTCAACCTTGCCGACCAGGTCAGCGCCGACGTCCGCCGCCTTGGTATAGATCCCGCCGCCGACACGCGCAAAGACCGAGATCAAACTGCCGCCGAATCCCAGGCTCAGCAGCGCATGGATCGCTTTTTCCTGCCCCGCGAACTGAGAGGCCAGCGTGTAGAAGCCGGTGATCGCCAGCAAGCCCAGGCCGATCAGCAGCAACCCGGTCACCGCCCCGCCGCGGAAGGCCACGGTCAGGGCCGCGTTCAAGCCGCCATGGGCCGCCTGCGCCGTGCGGACATTCGCGCGCACCGCGATGATCATGCCGACATAGCCGGCAATCGCCGAGGCGCCGGCGCCGATCAGGAAACCGACCGCCGTCAGCAGGCCGAATTTATCCGAAGCCAAACCACCCGCCCACAGAATGGCGAACAGCACGGCCGCCACGACGCCGACCGTCCGGTACTGGCGGTTCATGTAGGCGCCCGCGCCCTCCTGAATCGCCTTGGCAATTTCCTGCATCTTGGCGTTGCCGGCGTTGAGCTTGAACACCCACATGGCCAGATACAGGCCGTAGGCAATCCCGGTCACCGCAGCTATCAACGCGAACGTGACAATCGCTGAATCGCTCACTTCAATCTCCTCCCGTGATGAACAACCATCTGTTATTGGGCTCCCGTCGCTTCAACCCGCCCAAGCCTTGTGATGTAGTAGGGGGAACGCGGAAGCCAGGATTTTTGTCAGGTATCTAACTGCCTGAAAAGTCGGGTCATTTTATACAGATGCTGCAGGGGTATCAAGACAAAATACGGGGCAAGTCCGAGGGCCGGCTCTAATCGATCCAGTCCTTCTCCTTCAGCTTCCGCGGCAGATATTTTTTGGTGAGGTACTGAAAATCCTTGTTGGCGAGGGAGTCCAGTTCGTACTTGAGCCCGCTCGCGAGCATCCGCTTGATCTCCGCCTGCCAGACTGGCTTCTGGAACCACTGGTAGTTGAGCAACTCCTTCGCGCGCGCGATGTCCTTCTCGTTGAGCTTGATGCCGACGTTGCGCGGCAGGCCGTACCGCTCGGGGTCCGCGCTGGAGAGCCCGATGAATTTCGCCTTCGGAATCGCCATGCGCTGGCTCTCGAACGCGAGATTGATGGAGCCCTGCTTGACCACCGAGTAGATGTAGTAGCCCCAGGGATCGTTGTCGACCAGCACGTACACCGGCAGCTTGTATTCCTCGTGAAGCCGGCGCGCCAGGCGCCGGACCCCGCGGGGCGGCTGGCCGTTGCCGGTCAGCAGCACGCAGTTGTAGCGTTTCCAGAACTTGTCCTCCGACAGCCGGTTCCACTGCGTGCCTTTCTCGACGAGCAGCACGAAATCGGCCGTGCAGCGACGAATCCCCACGTACTCCGATTCCACGATCGAGGGCACCGAATAGCCGCCCTTGCCCAGCTTCGCGCAGTCCACGCGGTCCCCGTCGTCCTCCAGCACCAGCGGGCCGACCACGCTGCCGCCGTTCTCCGCCCGCACGTGCAGCTCTTCGCGAAGCGCCGCCAGCGACACTTCCAGATCTTCGATGACCGGGTCCGATTCGTCCTGCGTATCGAACGTGTTCTCGTGCGAATCCTTGATCGTGTGCTTGGTCCGGTAATAGATCTCCCTGAGCGAAGTCGTCAGGTCCGAACGCTGGAGTTCCGAGAGCGCATCGGCCACGAGGATCGTCTGCATGAACTTCTTCGCCATGGCCACGTTGAAGAAGGAACGCGCCTGCTTTTTCTTGCCCATCTCGATCAGGCCGTTGCGCGGGTTGAACGAAACGTTCGACAGCGCGCGGATGGGAATCGCAAGCGTCGGGTCCTTGGACCTCTCCGCCGCCGTAATGACCACGTCGGCCAGCCCGACCAGCTTTTTCGCCACCGCGCCGTTATGCTTGTGTTTTGTCTTGGCCATGGTTCCTACTTCTTATGCCGGGACCTGGAAGTCTTGCCCGCCTTGACGGACATTGCGTGAGGCTTCCTGCCGCCGGGAGCCTCTCCCACGAACAGTGCCAATTGTGCCGCCTTGCCCTTCGGATGCTTCGCCGCCGGACCCGGCCTGGCCGGTTTCGAACCGGTCTTACCCTGTTTCCCAGCCGGCAGCTCCCCGGCGGGCAGGTCGGCCTGCTGGGCTGACACGACTCCGCCAGGACCGGGGACGCTCTCGACAGCCACCGCCACTTCGCCTTCGATTCCTTCCGGCGTGACGATGATCGAATGCGGCAGACCCTCCGGGCCGCCGCCAGTCTTCCCCAGGGCCTCATCCGTCTTCATGCCGCCGGTGCGCGAGTTGGCGATCTTCTGCAACTGGGCCTTCAGCTTCTCCGTGCGCAGCTTCCCGCCCTTCAGGCGGTTGCAGGCCTCGGCCACTTCCTCGATGTAGAGTTCGAAAATATTCCGTCGGCGGAACTCGCCCTGCGCCCGCTCGCGCCGGCGGAGAAACAGTCCCAGGCGCCGGCCGCACTCGCGGAGCGCCAGCGTGATCTCCTTGCGAATCTCGTCGTAATCCGCGATCGCTTCCTTCGATTCGCTCGTGAACGGCACCCACACGGACGCCATGTGGACGAAGATCACCAATGGGCCGGCCGGCAGGGCTCCGCGCGACTGCGTCACGCCGTAGTTCCGCCAGGTCGTGTCGAGCACGGCCTTGAAGGTGGCGCAGGCCGATTGCTGATAGAGCAGCGGGACGCGGTTGGCGTAGCGGATCACGCGGGCCAGCTCGTCGTCGCGCTCATGCTCCTCCCCCTCCGCCAGCGGCCGGTCGGCAGGTTTTTGCGCCGCCGCAGTTTCGCCGGGCCGTTTGCCGTAGGCCAGCCCCGCTTCGATGATGAACGGATTGCCGCGATACACCGCCGGCGGACGGCTCACCGCCGTGTAAAACTCCCCTTTGATCTGCTTGTAGAGGCCGGAGAGGATCGCCTGCTCGCCGATCGGCGCCAGGCAGTTCGTCGGCGGCGCCATGATCTTGGTGGTTTGAATCGTCTTGTACAGCATCTCCGCCGGATGCCCATGAATGTCCCGCGGACGGGCATGCGGCGACAGCTTGGCGGTCTTGCACATCTCCGCCGCCAGCGCGGACGACACGCGGCAGAAATCGCTCGCCAAAAATCCGGACAGGGTATGGCTCTTCGTGTCATGCAGCATCTTGAGAAACATGCCGAACTCGATGCCGTAGGGATGCGGCTTGATTTCGCGCGGCGAGGGCGGCAATTCCTTGTACGTGCGCGGGAATGTCCTCGTTTCGCCCTCGGGCGTCACATACGCCAGCTGCACGTGCGGGTTGGAGATGATGGTCTGCTCCAGGTACTCGTCGACCGAGGCGCGCCCCTTCTGGTAGCGGCCCTCCACTTCGAGCGCCACCTGCGTCCCGCGCGGCTGCTCCCAGTCGACCTGTTTATTCTCCAGAATGCGGGGCTCGTTCTTTTTCGTATCGATCTGAACTTCGAAATAGTGGGCCGCCGACCGGGCGTTGGTGCGGGAGGTAATCTTCACCGGTTTGCCGGTGGTGAGCTGGCCGTACATGCCGGCCGCGGAAATGCCGATGCCCTGCTGGCCCCGGCTCATCCGCAGACGGTGGAATTTCGAGCCATAGAGCAGCTTCGCAAAAATTCTCGGAATCTGCTGCTTGACGATGCCGGGCCCGTTGTCGCCGACCGTGATGCGGAACCGCGTGGCCTGGCTCACCGCCGGCACGGTCGCTCCATCCGGCACCACTTCGAGCTTCACCAGGATGTCGGGCAGGATCCCGCCCTCTTCGCAGGCGTCCAGCGCGTTGTCGACCGCCTCCTTCACGCAGGTCAGCAGCGCCTTGCGCGGGTTGTCGAAGCCGAGCAGGTGCCGGTTTTTCGTGAAAAACTCGGAGACGGAAATCTCCCGTTGCCGCGCGCCCATTTCGACGGCCGTCACGGGCTCCGCAGGACGGCTCACGCGGGGGACCGGCTTCCCGGACTCCGCCGGCTCGACAACGGGCTTGGCTGGCTTGGACTGGGGCTTCGCCTGAGGCTTGGCCTGAGATTTTGATTGAAACTTGGACTTTGACGGAGCTGACGCTGGCTTGGCCATTCAACCTCTCAGAACGTTTCCGCACACTCGACCGGCGGCGACTGTCTGCACGCACCAAAAGACCGAGCGGTACTTAACACAGATGACGGGCGGCAGTAAATACTCCCGATCCGCCGTGTTTGCGGATGGGGAACAGACTTGCTATAGTGCGCGCTGGAGAAACGGCCGGTGGGACTCGAACCGAACTATATCGTCGTCGACGGGCAGACTTTCAGCAAGACCAAGCTGGTGCTGGACAATCACGTCTACAGGAACTGCCAGATCGATGACTGCGAGATCTATTACAGCGGCGGCCAGTACGAACTCATCGACACCCGCGTCACGAACTGCCGGCTCATTCTCAACCAGCCCGCCAAGGGGATGTACGCCGCGATTCAGATTTTCAAGATGAAGTCGCCCGGCTCGACGATCGTCTCGGAATAGCGCCCGGCTCTCACCCGCCCGGCGTCACCGGAATATTGACCGTCTGCCTGGTAATCGGGATTGATTGGAAGGCAGGATCCTGCGTGCCCTGCGAGGACTCCGCTTCGATGCGCTGGAGAAACGCCGGAGGGCCCGACACCGGCGCATAACTCAAGGCAGCCTCGACATCGAACGTTTTCGTATCCTTGGGCGTGGGGAAGGTGAAGGTTTCGACGCGCGTCTCCTCCGGCTTCAGAACCGTATTCTCGAGCACTTTCGCCGCCTCGAAGTCGAACACGGTCGTCTGCCCCTTGGCATCGGCATAGGTCCGGCCGTACACCCGCTGCTCCGAGTAGACGGTCTTCAGATTTTTCCCCTGGATGTTCAAGTCGAGCACCACCCGCGCCCATCCCGGATGGGTGGTCGGCAGATTGTGCGGCACCATGCTGCGCACGGTCACCTTGACGGTGGTCTGGTCTCCCTTGACCGTCGTGGCAATTTCCAGCTTGGCCGCCTCCTGCCTCAGCTTGCCGATCCGGCCTGGGAACGAGTGGTTGGCTACCTTGCGTTTGTTCTCGCCGTTGGCCGACTCGCCGACCTGCTCGGGCATGTGGCAGGTCTGGCATTCCTTCCCGGACTTGACCGCCTTGCTCGCCTCCCACCCGCCGAGCAAGTCATTGCTCTTGCCGAGATTGGCTGCGTTGGGCACGGCCAGATGGCAGTTGAGGCAGAGATCCGACTTGCGGAAGAGCGGAAGCTCGATGGATTGATGCGCCAGGTTCTGCACGAAATCCTTGTACGGCCCGAACAGCGTCTTGCCCCCCGTCTCATAGCGGGGGCTCGGTTGGATGTTACTCCGGTCCACCTGCTTGATGAGGTGGCACTGCGCGCATCCCACGCCGTCGATGGCCGGGTCGCCCGATTTCGCCTGTGCGATGAAGGCGGGCCCCTGGTCCGGATACTCGTTGACGTGCGGGGCATGGCACCGGAGACAGAGCACCTTGTCCCTGCTCGATCCGGATGTCAGATAGGCATCGAGGGCGGCGCGAAACACGGGGGAATGGATGGAGCGCGAAAGCGGCGACGTTTCCCACTCTTCGAACACGCGCTCATGGCAACGCTTGCATTTTGCCGACGCGGGAAACACCTTGTCCATCGGTCCCTTGGACTTGGCGTCCTGCGCCAGCCCGGACGGCCCGCCTGCGAACAGCACGAGCGCAGCCATGACGCCGGCAGCCACCGCCAGAGTCCACCGTAACGGTTTCCACGACGTCATAGCAGCCACAGACCCTCCTTTGAATGAAACGGCTCCTCCAGGATGTTCAAAAAAGCCGTCTTCTCACCCGCCCACCCCGCACGTTGTCGCACCCACCCACCCCGCGCCTGTCGAGACAGGCGCTTCTCCACGGGGACGCGTGCTTTTCCCGTGGCGGCCGCAGCAGCGAAAGACGAGGAGGTACATACCAAGCTTCGCTTGAGCCGCTCGCTTCGATCAAATGCGAGCGGATAGTTACTTTGCCTCCAGTAGGCTACGCAGTACGTCGAGCCTTTGAGCGATGCGAGAACGCAGCTGGAGGCTTTTTTCAACATCCTACCTACAACGATTTAGTACGGAAGGTAAGGACTCGCGGTTGGGAATATTCCTGCAGGAGCTTCACGGCCTCGGCGCGAGCCTTCTCATCCGGCAGCGTGGCCAGATACTTTTCTTGAAGTCCGGGAGACGGCTCGGGAATGAGCGCGTAGGTCAGCATCGCCTCGATGCTGGCCGCTGCGGCACCGTCCTTGAGCGCGAGGGAAAACGGCACCCGCCTGGTCGTACCTCCCTTGATGAACGGCTCGGGGAACGGTCCCCGCGCAATCTGCTCGAACGGAAGGCCGAACCGTTTGACCTCGGAGGCGATCGTACGGCCTTTGGCATCCTTGACCGCAATGGTCACGAAATACTGCTTCAGGACCGGGTCGCCGTCAGGAAAACTGTGCGGCAGGCTGCCGACCCGGACCAGCACCGTGCCCTGCACGGTCTGGCCCGACTTGTCGGCTTCGATGTCCACGCGCGGCATCCATTCCGCCTGCAGGTTCCTGTTTTTCAGCATGATGCCGGGAATCACGACTCCTCTGAACCAGTGCCGCCCGATGGCGCGGGTCATCGCGCCGCGCTTGGACGTCGAGCTGCCGGTCGACGGCTCCATATGACAATCCTGGCAGACCGTGCCCTGGAGGATTTCTCCCGGCAATTCACGCTTCGTCACGTCCTTGACCTTGTCGAAGTGGCAGGAAGCGCAAAAATTGACGCTGCGAAAGAGATCCGACTGGACGGCCGGGTGGACCAGGTTCTCCTCCGGATCGGCGTAGGGTCCGTACAGCGTCTTCCCGGGCTTCACCTTGAACGTCGGCGCCGGCGCTGCCGGATCCTTGGCGGTTTCATTGATCAGGTGGCAGGAGGCGCAGCCGATCCCCTCGACCTGGACCTTGCCGGCCAGGACTTGTCCCGTGATCTTCTCGACATGCTGCGGGAACACGGTCGTCGAGGGGACATGGCAGGACAGGCACTGCTTTTTCTGATCCGGCGTCGGACCGGTCTGCAGCCATACGCCCAGTACCGTCCGGAAGACCGGCGATTCCAGCGATGTGCCGTGAAGCAGGGCCGCGTCGACGCGCCCGAAGGTCTTGAGATCCGGCGTCTGCTCGCGCGCGCCCTTCCACTCCTCATAGTGCCGGTCATGACACTGCTTGCAGTCTTCCGACCGGATGAAAATCTTTTCGATCTGCTCGACCCAGTCGGCCGGCGCCTGGCCATCGGCCTTCTGCGCCACGGCATGCCCGGAAAGCATCCAGCCCGCCGCCACGACGAGCGCACACACACCGAATGCCGCCGCTGCCTTGAATTGCCTCATGCGTTCCAAGCCCTTCCGCGTTGGGATCAGTCCCGCTTGCAGCCCACGAAATGAAAATTCACGCCCCATCCGACCGGATCCCCGGGATCCGCCGGTTCGTAGGTGCCCACGGTGAAATTGCATTGCTCCATGGCACGCTTCAGGGCTTTGCCGAAGTCAATCAAGTTTCTGACTTCGACCTTGTCGATTTCCTTGATGACGGACCGGACCTTGATGCCGGCGTAATCGGCCTGAGAGTTCCCGATCACTTCGAGCACGGCCACGCCTTCCGTCCGTTGCAGGCCCAGTTCCTTTCGAATCCCCTCATCCACCTCGTCGACCACGATGCCGAACTCCTCGCCAAGACGCACGGCATCCTCCTTGGTCATCTCGCTTTTGACGGCAGCCTTCGGAGCAGGCTCTTGCGCGGCTTGCGGCTGGGCCTCCACGCACTTCAGATCGCCTCCCCACAACCCGAGTGCCGCAAAAAGCACCAAAAAAGCCCTTCCCGACGGGAGGGCTCGTTGCCGGACCGGCCTGTCTGACCACACCTGAACGATCACAGACTCGCTACCGGATCAATCGCCAACTGAAACCACGGCGCCACGGCTTTCTGTCCGTTGCGCTCCTTGTTTTCCCCGTTCCAGACCGCAAACGCGACCGCTTGCAGGCGTCCCGGCTCCAGCCGGGCTTCATTCTCCTGCCCGGTGCTGCCCATCGGACGCCGGATCACCACCCGCCACACGCCGTCCTTCCACGTCGCCTTGCCCTGCACCCGTCCCTGATCCTCCTTGGTCGTCAGCGTGCTGAATCCGCCGCCGATCAGGTCCTCGACGGACGACTTGCGCCGCGGGATCACTTCGAACCGCCGCACCTCTCCGCTGGCCTTCCCCTCCGCCGCCCGGGCGGCCCGCCGGTCGATGTCGCTCTGCCAATCCGCCTTCCAATGCCAGATATTGATGTAATGATCGAGCTGGCCCATGCAAAAGAACGCCGGCGCGTCGCCGAGCGGCAACCCGATCGCCACGCCGTCCCGGAACGTGCCGGGCGTCAGACGGTCGTTTTTCGTATTGTCCTGCCATTCCAGAAGGAATGCGATCTCCGTCCCGTTGTGGATCGAACGCAGGCTGAGCGCCCGCGCGCTGGGCTCCGGCCAGACCGGCCTGGTGATGACCTGGCCGCTGAGCGGAATGGCCATGACAGGAACCTTCTCCCAGGCCGGATCTTCCGGGGTGGCGGGAAGATCGCCCGACACGAGGTGGGAACGGATGATCATGCCCTCGGAGCTGACCACCGGAATGCCGAGCCATCCCAGGACCAGCGCGCCGAACAGCAGACCTGCAAGCAAGGGTATGATGGAACGAGACCGGTCAAGAAACCGGACCATGCCGGGCCCTCATCACATTGCGATGACGACAACCCGCGACGCGGGTTACCAGAGCTTGGCGCGTCGAATCTTGTTCTCGCCGCGCTCACAGATATACAAAAGTCCCTGCGGATCGAGCGCGAGCCCGACCGGAGAATTCACCACGGCCTCCAGCGCCGGCAGGCCGTCGCCGTGCTTGAGCTGGCCTGCGGATTCCTTGGCCACGAACCGGGCCGCGCCGCAACCGCCCATGTTCTTGTCCTCATAGCCGCTCTCGCCGTTGCCGGCGGCCGTCGTGATGATCCCCGTCCTGGCGTCCACCTTCCGGACACGATGGTTCATCGTATCCGAGATGTAGAGATTATCGTGCGCATCGAGCACCACGGCTTCCGGCGCATGGAGCATGGCTTTCACGGCCGGCTTGTCGTCGCCGTCATAGCCGTACCGGCAGACACCGGCCACCGTGGACATGATTCCGGTGGATGCGTCGATTTTCCGGACACGGTTGCTGCCCTTGTCCACGATATGGACATGGCCGCGGCTGTCCACGGCGATGCCCACGATGTCGTAGAGCCGGGCCTCCCTGGCGGGCCGCCCGTCATCCAGATACATCGACAGATCGAGCCCGTCCGAGCAGACCGGCATCAGCCACCCGTGGTCGTCGCTGAAATCAATGCCGATGGCATCGCCGGAGAGTACGACCAGGTTTCGGGCGACGAGCGGCTGTTCGCGGGCTTCGTCCTCGGCCGTCCAGGTCCCGGCAATCGTCGTGACCTGGCCCGTCTTCGGATCGTACCGGCGAACCCGGTGCGCCTGGGTGTCGGCAATGTACAGGACATCGTCGGCATCGAACGCGATCGCGGCCGGCCAGGTGAGGTTCACTTCAAGGGCCGGCCCATCCCCGTTGAAACCGTGCTGCCCGGTTCCGACGATGGTGGTAATGACGCCCGTTTCGCGATCGACCCGCCGGATCCGGTTGCTGCCGGAGTCGCAAATGAAGAGGTGATTATGGGAATCGAAGGCAACATCGAGCGGCAGATACAGGCCCGCCTCGCCGCACGGGCCGCTGTCGCCGCTGTAGCAGGTTTCGCCGATGCCGGCAAAGTTGTGGAGGATGCCGGCCTGAAGATCCACGCGCCGCACGCGGTCGGATCCGGACTCGGCAAAATAGAGATACCGCCCGTCTCGATCCAGCGCGGCATGGTGCGGGAGCGGAATGCCGGCCTTCACGGCCAGCTTGCCGTCTCCGGTGCTGCGCGCTTTTCCGTTCCCGGCGAAGGTCTCGATAAACCCGACGCCGAGCTCAACCTGCGTTCCCATAGTGTCCGTTTCTGCCCTGTGTCTCAAGCCTTGGGCGGTGGCGGTGCAGCCTGCTGCTCTGCGGGAGCCGCCGCGGTCTGTGGTGGAGCCGCCTGTGCCTGCGGCGTGGCCGGCAGCTGCGCCTGAGCCTGGGCTTGCGCCTCGGCCTCGATCGCATCCGCTTCGTGCACGGACTTCTTGAACCCCTTGATCGCCTTGCCCAGCCCTTCGCCCAGTTGCGGAAGCTTGCCCGCCCCGAAAATGATGAGCACGATGACCAGGATCAAAACCAGTTCTGTGATGCCGATACTTCCAAACATGGTGGCGTGTTCTCCTTCGCTAAAAAAATCCTAGCCCCAGCCTATGCCGTCCCGGCTTCCTTCGGACGCTTCGCAAACCGGTCCTTCAACCGCTGCCGCGTCTGCTCGGCCTGTTCGAACATCTTGCATTTGTCGTAGGCGCTAATCAAGTTGTAATAGGCGAGCGGCTCGTCCGGATTGTGCTCGACGGCGTCCTCCAGCACCTTGATCGCGAGATCGGATTTCTTGTGATTGAAGGCGATCTCCATCAACTTGAAACTGGCTTCGAGGTGCTTGGGGTCGAGCTCCAGGGTTCGGAGATAGCATTGCATCGCCATGTCCATGGTGTTGTAATCGGACACTTCCGGATTATCCAGCTCGACGTACACGCCCGCCAAATTGTACCACGCGATCGGATCCTCGGGCGTCACTTCGATCAGCCGCTCGTAGTACTTCTGCGCCTCGCGGAACTGCCGCTTGTCGGCATAGACGCGCCCAAGGTTGAAAAGCGCCAGCACATCGTCGCCATGCAACTCCAGCGCGCGCTTGAACTGCGCTTCGGCCTCCTCCGCCATGCCCTTGGTGGCGTAAATGGTCCCGAAGTTGGAATAGTACATGGCCAGGGACCGGTTCATTTCCTGACGCAGGCCCTCCGCCATTTCGATGGATTTTTTGACTTCGGCCAGCGCGTCGTCCAGACGGCCCTTGCTGAAATACAGTTCGCCGAGCCGGCAGCGGGCCTGAAAATCCTCCCCGTCCGTCGCCAGCAGCTTTTCCAGCTCGGCGATTTCCTCGTCCGGCGTCAGCTGCTGGTCCGGCTGGCCGATGGCGGCCCCGCCCGCGTCTGCCTGTTGAGTTGCCTGTTGCTCATCCATGGTGTGTGTTCCTCTTCATGCCTGCTGGCCGAGCAAAGGAGGCGGCTCCCCTGCCGGTGTGAAATCTTCCGTCCGCATTCCCGCCTGGGGCATGGTCCGCCGGCGCTCCAGCGTCAACAGCAGCACCCCGAGCAGCACCATCAAGGTCAGATGCGACAACTGCAAGGCGTAACCGGCCAGAAACATCAGCCCGATGCCGATGCCTTCGTAGCGCCCCTGCGTGTACAGTTTGATGACCGTATAGGACCAGGCCAGCAGCCCCGCCATGTACAACGCAAAGGGCAGGTAGAAGGTGTAGCCCATGCCCATCTGAAAAATCCAGCCGATCCCCTCGCCTGCTTTGCGTACGCTCTCGGCCACGGCCGGATCGTACCACCCG